>Ga0056107_100006_pt1 | contig 58861 bp, 81 predicted proteins | sample WorMetcrassitun2_FD_77006 | JGI IMG/M metagenome (GOLD analysis project Ga0056107, IMG submission 77006) | Marine gutless worms symbiont microbial communities from Max Planck institute for Marine Microbiology, Germany - Olavius crassitunicatus.2 ...
ACTAAATCGATAATAAAGCCATACTGTATATTGGATAATTTCAACTGGGAATCGGTATCTTTATGTACCTGTTTGCATTAATCATCCTGGGGTTGTCGCTGAATGAGCTTTAATTTGGTAGTGTCTTTTATTGCCCTACTATCACAACAAAACAAGCGGAAAGCAATAAAAACTTGGTGGGCCCGGTAGGACTTGAACCTACGACCAATGGATTATGAGTCCACTGCTCTAACCAACTGAGCTACAGGCCCTAATGAGCTACAAGTGTCATTAGGAAATGGGATTATAGGTAGAAGGATCAGGAAATCAACAAGAGATTTTCTGATCTCAAAGTTAACTATCCAGAAATGTTCGCAGTTCATCCGAGCGGCTTGGATGGCGCAGCTTTCGCAATGCCTTAGCTTCGATCTGACGTATGCGCTCACGGGTAACATCAAACTGCTTTCCAACTTCTTCCAAGGTATGATCACTATTCATTTCAATACCGAAACGCATACGAAGTACTTTAGCTTCCCGTGCTGTGAGCCCGCTCATAGCCTCATTTGTGGCACGACGTAGCCCTTCGAATCCAGCAGAATCTGCCGGTGTCTGAATATTTGCATCCTCGATGAAATTGCCAAGATAGGAATCATCATCATCGCCAATTGGCGTTTCCATAGAAATTGGTTCTTTGGCAATCTTTAATACATTGCGAACTTTATCCTCTGGTATTTCCATTTTTTCTGCCAATTCTTCCGATGTTGGTTCACGCCCCATTTCCTGCAATATCTGTCTCGAGATCCGATTAAGCTTATTGATTGTTTCAATCATATGAACAGGTATTCGGATAGTACGCGCCTGATCGGCTATTGAACGGGTTATAGCTTGGCGGATCCACCAGGTGGCATAAGTTGAAAACTTATAACCACGACGGTATTCAAATTTATCAACTGCCTTCATTAGACCAATGTTACCTTCCTGGATCAGATCGAGAAACAACAGTCCACGATTAGTATATTTTTTGGCAATGGAGATCACCAGGCGTAAGTTTGCCTCAACCATTTCCTTTTTTGCTCGTCGCGCCTTGACCCCGCCGATTGATATTTTTTTGTTAATTTCCTTCATCTCGGCAATATTTAACAGGTTATTTGCAAACCTGATTGCCAGCTTCGACTGTATTTTAATTACTTCGTCCGTCACAAGCTTCAGGTTTTCAGAATAAGGTTTTTTTGAACAGACAAGATCTCTTACCCAGTCGGGGTTAGTTTCATTTCCAGGAAAGGAGGAAATAAATTCCTTACGCGACATCTTTATATTCTTGACACATATTTTCATAATATTTCGTTCGGCGCCGCGAATGACATCAATTAGATCTCGAACATTGTTTGTCAATTCATCGATGAACTTTGGAGCTAGTCGTAGACTCATAAACTGCTCAGAAATTTTCCCCTGTAATTTCAGAGATTTTTTATGCTCCTTACCATTACGCTCCACTGCCTTGCACAGCTTTTTATATTGATCAGCCAATTCAACTACATGTACTCTGACCTCTTCCGGATCAGTTGTAGTGACAGCCTCTTCGGCGTTTTCATCAACATTATCTGAAGTACTGTCTTTCGGGTTTGCTACTGCCGGTGGAGCTCCCGCATTGGGATACTCTTCGTTATCAGTAAAACCAACTATGACATCAGATAGTTTTAATTCTTCTTTCTGAATTAGCTCATGTGCAATGAGCAAGGTGTTGATAGTACCTGGGTATTGTGACAACGCTATGAGCACTTGCTTTATACCCTCTTCAATGCGTTTGGCGATCTTAATCTCGCCCTCACGAGTCAGTAGATCGACTGTCCCCATTTCACGCATATACATACGCACGGGATCTGTAGTGCGGCCAAATTCATTATCAACGCTAAGGAGTGCAGCAGCGGCCTCAGCAGCAGCATCCTCATCTGTCACCTCAGTCTTTTCGGTCATCACGATACTCAGATCGGGAGGTGTCTCATGAACTTCAATACCCATATCATTAATCATATTAATGATATCTTCGACTTGTTCCGGATCGACGATGCCATCTGGAAGATGATCGTTGACTTCGTGATAAGTTAAAAATCCTTGCTCCTTACCTTTGGAAATCAGAATTTTGAGTCTGGACCGAGATGTTCCGTCTTTGCTGATGATTGGCTCTTCGCCTTGCTCCACTTTAAATATACTCTCAAAATAATGTTAGTGCTTTAGATTGTTGAAATTGGTTAGATGACAGATAACTAAAGCAAATAAATATATTAGTGTAGCATAATGTCCACAGCAATCCAGGTTCGATCAACTTTCTGATGGTGTTCGTCCGCCAGGATATAAGCTCCGTAGCATGTTTTTTTGCTCTTCTGAGAGGTCTTTTGGTCTTGGCATATTATCTATTTCTTTTATGCTTTTAGTTCGACTGGATTTCCCTTTTATACTGGTCAAACAATCGTTAAATTCTTGTAGAAGCTGCTCTTCAGAGTCTGATACTAGTAATTCGTCATCTTTCCCATAAAGAGATTCGGTTACTAATGCTAATTCAAACAGCCTGCTCTCATATTTCGTTCCGCGCCAGTTTTCAACTAGGCGCGCCATGTTTATATCGGGGTTTTTGTGAATAATCTTAATAAGATCGGCCAGAAAATCCATTCCCATCACGTTGATTTCGATAATCTCATTTACATTTTTTACAGTTAGTGCCAGTTTTGGGCATCGAAGTAGTAACTTGATAAGTTTTGCTAGAATTGTTCTTTCACCTTTATTTGCCTTTCTTGATAATCGTGCTCGAGGAACAAGATCCTGTCTAGTATCTGCCAAATTATCTTCAATTAGGGCTTTGCCGGAATTGGTAAGTCTGGCTACCTCCTCAATCATTATTTGTTTAAATGTTCCCTTTGGTAACTTTTCAAGATAAGGAGAAATTTCATGGATAAGTTTACTTCGCTGTTCACTGATCTCTGGATCGTAATGCTGTGTCATTTCTCTAATTAAATAATCAGACAACGGCACATAGTTTTTTACATCCTCAAATGCAGTTTTTCCATTCTCTCGAATAAAACTATCAGGATCTTCTCCCGGTGGCATGAACATAAAGTTTGCCTGACGGCCATCCCGGATCAAAGGCAGGGTATTTTCCATAGCCCGCCAAGCGGCCTTTTGACCCGCTTCATCACCATCAAAACAAAAAATAACTTCTGAAGTGCAGCGAAAAATCTTCTCCAGATGATCACTGGTTGCTGCTGTACCCAGGGTAGCAACACTATTTGTGACCCCATGTTGGCAGAGGGCCAGTACATCCATATAGCCTTCTACCACATAAAGTCGCTTCATATTTTTATTAGCATGGCGCGCCTGATAGAGGCCGTATAGTTCGCGGCCTTTATGAAATACTGGTGTTTCTGGCGAATTCAGGTATTTAAGTGTTCCCTCGTCGATCACTCTCCCTCCAAACCCAATAGCTCGACCTCGTTGGTCCCGGATTGGATAAATAATCCGGTCACGGAAGCGGTCATAATATCCACCATTATCTCTCTCTATCGTCATACCACAGCTAGCGAGACGCTTCTTGGCAGCATCAGATTTGCCCAGAGTATTAATCAGTCTATCCCAGCCAGGAGGAGCGTAGCCAATTTCAAACTTGGCGACGAGTTCATCGGAGATTCCTCTGTTTTTCAGATAATTAGTAGCTTGATTGGTCTGGTGGTGTTCACGTAATTGCCGACAGTAGAATTGGATGACGAGTTCTAGTAGTTCATAGAGCTCGGTGAGATCACGATCTTGGAAATTATTAGCCACACCTTCCATGGGGACCACAAGACCGGCACGGCTTGCCAGGTCTTCGACTGTTGCTATGAAATCCATATTCATATATTTCATCACAAAAGTGATGGCAGTACCGTTTGCACCACAACCGAAACAGTGATAAAACTGTTTGTCCTGGCTTACAGTAAATGATGGTGTCTTCTCATCGTGAAATGGGCAATTTGCTTGATGATTCTTCCCAGCCTTACGTAAGGGAACAAAACTATCGATGATATCTACAATATCAGTGCGATTAAGGAGATCGTCAATAAAATTTTGTGGGATTCTTCCGGACATTGTCCCGCAAAGTATAAACGCAGAGACGGCCCGTGGCACCGACTAATATTCATTATTTTTGAGAACAGAGTCTCATAGGATGATGAAAAAACTTAGCTAAGTTGCTGTTTAACAAGGCCACTGACCTTGCCCATATCAACTTGTCCCGCTACTTTCGGTTTTATTATTCCCATAACATTCCCCATATCTTTCATGCCGGAAGCACCAGATTCTGTAACTGCATTCTGAATAACTTGTGTTATTTCCTGATCACTAAGCGGTGTTGGCAGGTACTCAAGCACCACATCGAGCTCTCTTTGTTCTTTTTCAACCAGATCATTACGTTGAGCTTTCTCGAACTGTTCAATGGAATCCCGATGTTGTTTTGCCATTTTATCCAGGATGGTAAGTATTTGGGTGCCATCAAGTTCGACCCGCTCATCGACTTCTTTTTGTTTGAATGCAGCCATGATCATACGCAAGACGGCGAGACGTTCTTTGTCTCTGTCACGCATGGCAGACTTCACATCATTGTTGATTTGCTGTTTTAGATCAGACACGAGGGTTCAACTACGTGGGATTAGTGTAGGCGCGCATGTCGCAAATTTTCTTTAAAAACGCGCTTTTGTTGACGTTTTACTGCTGCTGCAGCCTTCCGCTTTCTAACTTGCGTGGGTTTTTCGTAGAATTCACGTCGATGTACTTCAGCCAGAGTCCCTGCTTTTTCACAGGTACGCTTAAAACGACGTAAAGCAAATTCAAAGGGCTCGTTTTCTCTTACTCTCACAAATGGCATATATTACTTGTTTCCTACAATATTCCTTGCTAAACGATGAAAAATCGACAATATTAGTGCAAATACAATCAAATGCAAGATAAAATTCGAAATTTCTTTACAAATTATCAACTATATGAACGTTCTAGGCATCGAAACCTCTTGTGATGAAACAGGCATCGCGCTTTATCACTCAGAGAAAGGCATACTTTCCCATGCGCTTCACAGCCAGGTAAACCTGCACCGTGAATATGGAGGCGTTGTACCGGAACTAGCTTCACGTGATCATATTAGCAGGATCCTCCCACTAATTCAGAATGTACTTGATGTAGCGAGTTTAATGTCAACTGACATCGATGGTGTTGCCTATACTGCTGGCCCTGGTCTTGTTGGGGCATTATTGGTAGGAGTCGCTGTTGGCCGAAGTTTGGCTTATGCTTGGGATATTCCAGCCCTTGGCGTACATCATATGGAAGCCCATTTACTTGCTCCTCTGCTGGAAGAAGAAGCTCCACAATTTCCATTTTTGGCACTACTGGTCTCCGGTGGGCATACTCAACTAGTGCAGGTAGACGCTCCGGGCAATTACATACTTCTGGGGGAATCCCTGGATGATGCGGCGGGAGAGGCTTTTGATAAGACAGCAAAATTACTGGGCCTTAGTTATCCAGGAGGACCGGAGATCTCCAGACTGGCAGAACAAGGTCAGCACGGTAAATTTCATTTCCCCCGACCAATGACCGATCGACCCGGTCTCGATTTCAGTTTTAGCGGCTTGAAAACGTTTACCCGAAATACTGTAAATGAGCAAGCGAGTGACGAACAAACCAGAGCAGACATCGCTCTGGCCTTTGTTGATGCGGTGGTGGATACCCTTGTGATTAAATGTCGGAGGGCAATGCAGCAAACTGGACTTAAGCAACTTGTTGCTGCAGGCGGGGTCAGTGCCAATCAGCAATTACGTCATGGGCTAGAAAAAATGGTCGACAAAGAAAATGGGGGGGTGTTTTATCCTCGACTGGAGTTTTGTACTGATAATGGTGCGATGATTGCCTATGCAGGATGCTTGCGGATGTTGGCCGGGGAAAAGGAGCCACTGGGGTTTACTGCCTTTCCGCATTGGGAATTGGGGGCAGGACCAACTAAGTATTAATAGCCAATTGTTAATGGAGATGAGACAGTAACGATACTTAGATATAGGGCAGAAAAAATTACCAGCAATTAGCAGTTAAATCTTGCTAATTGCTTATTGAAGGCATTATTCCTAACCGGCATTAACTACTCTTTTTATGTCCAATTTTATCTTCAGTGCCTGATAGCAGATTTTCAATATTGGATCGGTGTCGCCAAATTAAAGCGACGACCATCAAGCTGAAATATAGCACGTAAACAGGCAAAGATAGCAAATACCAGGCATAGACAGGTGTCATGATAGCTGCGACGAGCGCTGCGATAGATGAGTAACGAAATAGAAATACAATAGTTAGCCATGTGGCTATATAGGCTAAGCCTAGTAACCAATAGGTTCCCAGGAGCACTCCAATAAGGGTGGCAACACCCTTACCTCCTTTGAACTTAAAAAATACCGGAAAGAGATGACCAAAAAAAGCCGCCATACCGGTTAGAGCAATGAATATATCAGCGATCTGAATATACTTGGCAATCATCACAGGGATAACGCCCTTTAGTACGTCGCAAAACAGCGTGAGAGCTGCTGCTTTTTTACTGTATAGGCGCAGCACATTAGTTGCGCCAGGATTGCCGGAACCCCCTTGACGAGGGTCCCCCAATCCCATCAACTTGCAGACAATGATCGCTGAGGAGAGTGAGCCAAACAGATATCCTAATAAGGCCACACAGATATTAAACATAGTCCTATTGGAATTCGCTATGGTACTTAGGTCAAGTAAAAATTGAAGTTGAATACTCGAAAAGAGTTATAGTGTTTTTGTAATTCAAGGTCTTAAACCTTATGCTTAATACCTGACTTCGATATACGAAACCTGAATCATGGACATTATTTATTTAAACAACCTGAAAATTGAAACCATCATCGGTATCTATGATTGGGAGTGTTGTATGAAACAAACAGTTATATTGGATATTGAGATGGGTGCGAATATCAGTAAGAGTGCAGTGACAGACTGTATAGAAGATACCTTAAACTACAAAGCTGTTGCCAGGCGTATTATTGCTTTTGTTAGCGAGAGTAAGTTTGAATTAATTGAAATGTTGGCGGAAAAAATCTCACAGATAATTCTGACTGAATTTAATGTGCCATGGTGCCGCTTAAAACTAAATAAACGTGGAGCAATACGTGATGCATGTGATGTCGGCGTTATCATTGAGCGAGGACAACGGTGTTGATATGGCAATTATCTACATTGGTATTGGGAATAATATCAACAGTAAATACTATATTCAGTCCGCCATTAAAGATTTACGGCAGCGATTTGAGAAATGATAAATTTCTCCGGTATATGAGAGTAAACCGATAGGGTTCGAGGGTAATAATTTCTACAATCTTGTTATTGGCTTTGAGCCTGATGATGCACCTGAAATTATCACCGCTTATCTCCACGATATTGAATTCAAATATGGTCGAAAGAGAAATGAGTTACCTCTTTCATCACGTGCCCTAGATCTTGATTTATTATTGTATGGTGATCTGGTGGCGCAAGGGAAAAAATGCAGGTCCCTCGCAAAGATATTATGCAGTACGCATTTGTACTAAGGCTACTTACCGATATTGCTGGAGAAATGTTACACCCGGCATTAGAAAAGGCCTTTATTGAACTTTGGAACGATTTTAACAAGAAGGATCAGATGCTTTGGAAAGTTAATATTGATCCCGATCTACTTCAATTTAAAGAAGATTGCTAATAAACGAGTCAACTAATGACATAGTCAAGCAGGGTAATAAGTCTACCTGGAGTGAGCTCTACCGTAAGGAGGATTATTGGACAATATGGCTTGGCTTCACTCTGATTATCTCCGGCTTGATTATCCCCCCCCCCAATCCCCCAACAAATATTGATTTAGAGATAGCTGCAGCTAATGAGGTCATGCAGACTGAAGCTGAAAGATCATCTTTCAGGACTCTATTCTAGTATAAGGCCTACGCGATGCAAAGAACGAACTTAAAGCCAAAAATGAACCATTAGCCAAAAAGATTGGTGCATGGTTATCAAAGCCGCATGATTGAAGTTCCAGCCCTATTCATGCCTTTGTAATGACAGAAACAGAGACAGCAAAAAGGGAAACTGAGGCAAAAAAGGAATATGAGATTGTAGAGCTGAAGACTTTGCAGTTAAGTTTACTTGCATTGCAAGCTGAATCACTGGCAGCGCAGCAGAAATTCAACAATGAAGAGTTAAATACTGCCGCAGAATCAGCTATAAACGAATACCGCATGCAAATTCGTAAGGATAGCAGCGCCAAAAAGAAAACTTCAGTAAAAGCATATGAGCAAGTTACCTATCTTGCTGCCTTAGGTGTTTTCTTGGAATCTTCTTTGCCATAGGCATGCAAGTTATGCAAGGCAATGGTCTTACATTTCTAAAAGGATTCGCATTTATTTTCCTGCTTGCTGTGCTTGCCTATTTTATTGTTGCGTAATCAGATATCAAAGCCCTGGAGATTGGTTATGCTGCGCGGGCAATCTTACTTGGTTTATTGATCAGTAACGCTATCGGCACGTCTGGTTGGGCGATGCCAGCAGTACAGATCGAGTACTATATTAAAATCTGACTAGCATTACTCGGTACCGAGATTCTGTTTAATAAAATCTTGACCATTTGGATCCCTGGGATATTTGTGGCCTTGGCGGTAACTCCAATTGTATTGATCACAGCCTATTGGTTCGAACAAAAAGTACTGAAAATCAAATCAAAGACTCTAAATATTACTTTATCTGCTATCTGCGGATATGTCAGTTTGTGGTGCTTCTGCAACGATTGCAACGGCAGCAGCTTGTCAGGTTAAAAAGGAAGAATTAACACTAGCGGTTGGAATTTCACTGGTATTTACATCTGTCATGATGATAGTTATTCCAAACATAATTAAATGCCATCGGCATGAATCATATCCTTGGTGGTGCGTGAATAGGAGGGGCCATAGATGTGACAGGTGCAGTGGCGGCAGTGGGTGCATTCCTTGGTGATAAAACACTGTATGTCGCAACCACTGTAAAACTGATACAAAACATTATGATTGGTGTTATAGCATTTGCAGTAGCAGTTTATTGGACCTCATACGCTGAGAAAGATAAAGATGGGCCAAAGCCTAGTGCGATGGAGATCTGGTATAGTTTTCCGAAGTTTATAATTGGTTTTCTTGTTGCTTCAATTAGCATGTCCCTGCTTTATGAATATCTGGAAAATGATCAAGGACGAGTTATGCTAAACGATGACGTCATTAGTGGCTGGTCCAGTATATTGCGTGGATGGTTTTTTTGCCTTGCCTTTGTCAGCATTGGTCTCGCTACCGATTTCCGCCAGCTAATGGGATACCTGAGAGGTGGTAAACCAGTTATTTTGTATCTATGTGGCCAGACACTAAATCTTATAATGACACTGGCAATGGCTTATTTGATGTTCTCCATTGTTTTCCCAGAGATTACGGCACAAATATAGAAACCATGGTAATTACAAAAAAATTGAGTGGCTAAGACTAATTATTGGATTAGTCGATTTGATTATATTTGCCTTTGTAATTATTCCTCAAGTAAATCTCCTCACTCCGATTAAAAATATCGTTTCATCAACTAAAGAAAATGATATAAATACCAGTAGTTTGTTTTATACAGAAGTTGAACTTGCCAGCGAATCAGAAAATTATTTTAAGCAAATGAACCGGTAACAAGATTATGAAACGACCAATCATCCTGATATTTTTGTCGATTGCATTATTTGCCTACAACAGTACCAATATAAAGACACACATTTCATCGCTTGATGAGACCGCCAAGTAATACAGTATTGGCTTATGCTGGGCGATGCATAACACTATTGAGTCCTATCATTAAGCAAAAAGACGATAGTGGTAAAAAAACTGGATCGTGATGCCGCGAAAAGTATTCACGTTACTAGATATGAAATTTTAGAAATAGATATCCTCAATTTAGAAATAGATATCCTCAATGAAGACTTATCAGAAGCAATGGTGACTGGAGTTGTTAATTATTACAGTACGGATCAGGTAATAGTAAAAAACTTTCCCACAAGCATAACTGGTAGTATGAGCCGGAATTAAAACGTTGGTTTAACGAAAGTGAGCTTCCCAACTTTAAAATAGTGCTGTTACTTTTTTATTTATTTCAACGATTGGTCAGATGGAGATTATTCACTGCTGTTTGCATCTATTACACAATTAGTTGACTCGTGGACATTAGAATAAAGCGAATGTACAACGAATCTCAAGACGAAGATGGACGTCGAATCCTCATTGACCGATTGTGACAACGTGGCTTGTCGAAGGATAAGGCCAAAGTGAATATCTTGACAAAGGATATATCTCCATCTACTGAACTGAGGCGCCGGTATCATCAAAACCCAGAGCAGTAGATTGAATTTAAAAAGTGGTATGCAGCTGAATTGGATGTGAACCCGAACAAGGTTCAGGAACCGTCACATTTCTATACAGTTCAAAGGAGAAACAATTGAATAATGTATTCGTACTGAAGGAATATATAGAGTCAGCCCACCGGGCAGACTTGGCGCTCGCTATTTACTCTACTAATTGCCTGAACCCTAACCGAAAAATATCAAACAATAAATCCTGTAAATACAATGTCCTGCCGTCATCTATAGTTAGAACCTGGCTCGTTATATATTCTGCTTTAAGTATCAGGAAATGCACGGCCTTGGCTATATCATCAGGATTTCCCTGCTGCTTAAGGATGGTTTTCGATAGTATTTCTTTGCTGCTTTCTTCACTCACCTCTTCCGGCTACAATATCGCTCCATGGGCAATCGCATTGACACAAATTTTCGGCCCTAGTTCTTTAGCCAGCGCCATGGTTAGCATGTTCAGGCCAGTTTTCGCAGTACTATATATCGAATGGTTCTTTAGAAGGTGTTGAGCGTAAATATCTGTAATGTTAACGATACAGCCCTGTGCTTTCTCCAGACATGTCTGCGTCCATTTTGCCAGGAAAAAAAGGGGGCTTCATATTTATTCCAATCAATTTTTCCCAATGCTCTTCAGTCGTCTCGCTCACTTGGCTTGGGAAAAAACTGGAAGCATTGTTGATCAATGTATCCATCTTATTTTTAAATTGATAGGCTTTTTCTACGGTATTGTTGATTGCCTGCATATCAAGCAAATTTCCTTGCACGGACATGGCAGAATTTGGGCGCTCACTGTTTAGTTCTTCTGCCAGCGTTTTTGCTTCCGTTGCAGAACAATTGTAATGAATGACGATATCCATTGCCTGAGTATGAAGATAGCGCGCAATGGCTGCACCAATTCTTTGGCCAGCGTCGGTAATTAATATAGTTTTGTTCGACATTGTTTGGTTATGAGTCCGTTTTGATTATACTATCGTATTAAATTTTTATTAGCTATGCAGTTTTAATTTCGTAGATGGATGTTAAGCACTTAGATTAAACTGTCCCGCAGCACCCTGACAGGGTAATCGTACGTCATACCGGATTTATTCCGGTATCTACAACTGCAAGAATGCAGTCGGTAGAGCAATGCAGGAAGCCAAAGTCGAGGAAAATAGTGTTCCGTTGTAAGCGAACTTTATCTAACTGGATTCCTGCGCTCGCAGGAATGACGTTAATGTAACAAATTACTAAGGTGGTCAAATGAATCTGCCTAGAACAAATAGCGAGACAATAGCGAGCCTTCCGGTTCCTGATGACTTTTCTCTTACCCACAGCAAACGCTTAGTTAACAGAATTCGCTCAGAGATAATGTCAAATGGCGATAGTATCGATTTTAAACGATATATGGAGCTCGCTTTGTATGAACCAGGATTGGGATATTATAGTGCAGAGGCAAAGAAGTTTGGGGTTGATGGCGATTTTGTTACAGCTCCTGAAATTTCTTCCTTGTTTTCCCGCTGCTTGGCGAGACAATGTCAACAAATTCTTGGATCAATAAATGGTGAATTAATTCTGGAACTTGGTGCCGGTACCGGCACCATGGCCAGCGATGTTTTACAGGAGCTTGAAAGGCAGAATTGCCTTCCGAAGCAATACCTCATTCTTGAAACTAGTGCGGAGTTAAAACAAAGGCAGCAGCAATTGCTTGCTGAAAAGGGTTTTAACTACCTCGAATGTGTTAAATGGATAGACCAAATACCGAAACCGTTTGACGGTATCATTCTCGCCAATGAAGTTCTTGATGCCCTACCTGTGCACCGTATAGCTATGCAGGATCGCGCGGTAAAAGAGTTGCATGTAGTTTGGGAAAACAATTCTTTTAACTGGTCTGCGATACCAGCAACTGATGAAATTAATCAGTATATACGGGATATAGAAGTACAATTGGATCTAACATTGCCTAATTCCTATGTAACAGAAATTGATCCTGGGTTTGCTGCTTGGCTTAAAACATTCTCCAAAGTCCTGCAAAAGGGAGCAATGATTTTTATCGACTATGGATATTCTAAAAAGGAGTATTATCACCCCCAGCGAATGGATGGAACATTATTGTGTCATTATCGTCATCGCGCACACGCAGGTCCATTTTTATATCCTGGACTACAAGATATAACTACCTCGGTTAATTTTACCAGCGTTGCCGAAGCTGCTATCGAAGCCAACCTTGATGTAAAAGGATATACTACACAGGCATTTTTTCTGATGGATTGTGGTTTGAATGAAATGATGGGTATGGTTGATCAGGATGAGCAGCTTTTGTTTCTGGAATTAGCCAGGCAAGTAAAATTACTTGCTTTACCCGGTGAAATGGGTGAGCGTTTCAAAGTTATTGCTCTAACAAGGGGAATATCAGATAAATTGATTGGTTTCTCCTCAGCCGATCACAGACGATATCTTTAGTCATACTTGTTCAGCCAGGACTTCGTTTCGTTCGGCTGATTATATTTTTTCTTCCTTTTGTTTCCCCAGCTTGCATGTAGTCAAACTAAACCAAGCACTGGTTTAGATCACAATTGCGTGTCTTAATGGAAAAACTTTATAAACGAAATCCAAGAGAACTAAAAAAAATCACAGTACCCAACGGCGAAGGAAAGCATACAGCGTGTTTTCAGCCGAGCTGATAACTGGAACTTCCGAGAGCTAAATAATGCAACGGGGGCGGATGCCATTGAACTGATATTTTCAGATAGTTACAAGGGGGACAGGGTTTTTACATTTATGGTAGTTTTAACATCTATGCTCGTGACATCATACAATTATAAAATGGATTTTTATATGTACGACAGTATCGATCCACAGGGATTGTACAATAGCATTCGAAATATAAAACTTGCCGCATGGAAACTGAATGTTATACGAGACGCTAATGGTGAGCCTATAATTTACAGCTTTTCACTATCTGGAGAACAGACCAATCGTAGCTATGATCGTATTGCAGGATAGTATGGCGGAAATTATTGCTAACAAGAAAAACCGCACTATCAGTAAAGTGATTCAACGTATGGCTACAACCGTATTTTTACTCATCCCCTAGAAATTTCATTGGATTTAATACACGCAATCATACTAGGCTTGATACAGGGATTAACGGAATTCTTACCCATATCCAGCTCCGCCAATCTGATTCTGATACCTGTTCTGACTGCCTGGCAGGACCATGGTTTAATACATGATATTGCTGCACATGTAGGTAGCCTTGTCGCTGTAGTTGTTTATTTCCGCGAAGATCTGAGAAGAATTTTCTGCGCCTGGGGAAAGAGCATTACTCAAGGGGTTCATAGCCATGATAGTTTGTTGTTTTGGTATGTCGCTATCGCAACTGTGCCTGTAGGTATTGCTGGTTATCTATTGCGTGATTTTGTGTCGCTGTGTTTTCGCAGTTCTCTGGTAATTGCATTATCAACCATCGTATTTGCTATCTTGCTATGTTGGGCAGATATAAAGGGGCAACGCTTAAGGCCCATTGAAGAGATCAATTTACGAGACGCCATAATTATTGGCTTTGCTCAAGTGTTTGCCATTATCCCAGGCGTCTCACGTTCGGGTATTACGATGACTGCCGGCCTACTTCTAGGTTTTAATAGAAAAACAGCGGTCCGGTTTTCTTTTTTATTAATGATCCCTGTTATCACACTAGCTGGTAGCTATGAGGTCTATCGTTATTTGGTGGAGGGAGTAGCAGTGAATTGGAGCAGTTTCCTAATTGTAGCACTTGTTTCCGGATTGAGTGCTGGCCTGGCCATTCACTACTTTCTTAAGTTCCTGGAACGTGCTGGTATGCTGCCTTATGTGATATATCGCCTTGTCTTAGGCCTTGTATTGTTTTATTTGTTTCTTTAAGAAAATTATGTAATCCGATTGATGCGGTTCGTAAGCTCGACTCTAACTTCCTCGACCCTGGCTGGAAAATATGTTCCATACATTCACATTTACTACCTCCTTCATTCATGGAGTCGTGCTGACTACGTCCTGTAGTCGTCATCACATTCCACATGGAACAACTTATTTTAAAAATTCAATTTCATTTCTAGGAGAACATATCCAAAGATAGCATTTAAGTGGTGCAATAATGCATGTTTCCCCTCTTTGCTCCGTAGTATTACTTATTATTATTATTAGCAAGGCGATATTGTTCGAGAAGCTCTGATGTATTATCTTCACTACTTGAAGTTCCTGTGATTATGTCATCTATCAGACCAAGCCATAAACCACTTACTCCCATAATATAGGTAGGTCAGTTTCTTTGTAGTTTAGGGGGCCAGCTCTTGTCACTCATTGCTTCAAGCTGTGTGTATGGTGGTGAATCGATATTATCGAAAATTGTTTTTTCTACTAACTTATCTTCCAATACTTTCAACAAAGCTCCACTCCCACTGATTTTGTCAATAATTCGTGTTGCTGTTGAAGGATCTGAATAGAACATAAAATTAAATTGATGGCCAACACTGTCTCAAGCAGCCCTTCGGTGAAATCATCACCGCTGAACATCTTTGTAATACTTTTCCAATACAGGGCTCACGACGGCATAAGCCAATAAAAGATCAACCGCTAAATCAGGTAGTGAATCATCTGACCAATAAGCCTTGAAACGATATACCAACCAGGAAGTATTTTCATCAATAATCGTTGTATCAAGGGGAAATTCACTCGATTCTTTGCGTGAAATATTTATATTGCTGGAGGTACGTTCACCCAGCAAAATTGAAAGTATAAGGACAAATAAAATACTAGAATACTGATATACAGTTCTAATCACACTATAGATATCTATGATTATCGATGGCATGCTGCGAAATATAAAATAGAAACAACTGCAATCAATACAGTTTAGCTAAAATCAATGAACGGATCGCAATTAAAGTGGATGTGATCGATTAGCACGTAGATCCTGAATCATACCGGTGCTTTTAGATCATTACTCTCATGTACTTGAGTATCTTCACCTTTCATTTTTTGGCTTTGCACTTTTTCTAAGGGTATTGATAAAGCTCCCCACATCCCGGCAAATGGAATCGCAGCTGCTGCTAGCCGCCTTAATGTTAGTCCTGCAGCCGTAAGTGCTCCGTTAATACCCATACCTGCAGCATCACCAGCTCTGTATAGAAATACATCAACTGCTAGCTTAGCTTTATACTTCTGATCTGTCGGTACGGCGCTATAAAGAGTTTCTCTAGATGAGAGTGATATAGTACAGCGGGTAGCTCTATGTAATGCTTGAAAAATTGCCATGATCCCATAATCTGGACAGATCGCTAATATTGCAAACCCAGCTACTGTAACTAATGGAGGAATTGTAAGTATCCAGCAAACCCCCAGTTTTTTAATAATTCTTGTGGTTATAAATAACTGTGTAAAAAGAGTAGCTATTTGAGCAAGCATGTCGAATAGTGCAAAACTCTCAACTCTCAACTCTCAACTCTCTGGCTAAAAGTATCAGCACTCTCAAGAGCAATGTTTGCTTGAGTAAAATATATTAGTGTATTTGAAATCGCTAATAATACTATATAAGCGTCTATACCCAGCAAATAAGGTGAGGTTGCTACAGCGTTAACACCATCTAGAAATGAACCTCCTGTTCGACCCTTACCGGCACTAGGTTGTTGGGTGATCGTATCTCCAAGTTTGGAGTGCAAGGAACTAACGGCAATTCGATCCAATATTAACATTACCGTTATCGCCAAACCGAAAAATACTGTGCTGATTAGTATCAATCCGGCAGGTAAATAAACGGAATCAGTCATTCGACTAATAACGTTTGTGGACCAACTAATCCACCACCGACAAAAGCATTCACGATGATTAATGCTGCAAATCCAAATAGACAAACAATAACAAACAGATAGCCAATGGGAATAAAACGACGTCGATCTAATTGACTTACTGCCCCCGTACAATACAACAATGGCCAACGTAAATCATCCATGTCACAGGATACGCCCATAGCTGCGCTAAACTTGGCACAAAAAAAGTATCCCCAAAGTACGAAAAAAAATAAAACAATACGGAGAGGAGTGTCAAAGGGGCCTCACCCTTTTAAAAATTAAATATACGTGCTACAAAATCAGTCACTACTCTCTCCTATATATTGATATTTGTTAACTAAGGGCGAGAAAAAGTTATTCTTTATTAATATTAAAATGTGATACTGATTATCAATGTCCTAATATGTCATTTTGTAGCATCATTAAGCCTAGCTTTCTTTACTGCCTTAACACGAAGTTCATGGATCACATTAGCCATTTCCTTACCATTCAAACCCTCACTCTCTAATTTATCTGTCGCTACGTTGACAGCGGACTGAAAAAGTTCATTAAACAGTTTGGCTTGTGGATACGTTTGTTTTTCTAATCCTTCCCTGCCCCGCGCATCAGCTTCGCAAGCAAGTAGAAACTGTTGAAAGCGTTCCGGTCGCCGAAAAGCATCAAGTGATTCCAGCTTTTTGACAACAGTTGTAGCTTTTAATTTACCTATTCGATGACAATCAAGATGATATCTAGATACCAATGCCGCAAGTTCACAATATTTTTTCGGAATACGAAAATGATCACATAGTTGATTAATTAGACTGACGCCGCCCTCATCATGTCCATTGTGGTTGGGCCATTTGCTTTTTGATGTTTTACCTTTGCCCAGGTCATGTACAAGTGCGGAGAATCGAACGCATGTGTCTTCACTTAGTTTGCATGCTTGTTCAAGAACCATCATTGTATGCACGCCGGTATCGATTTCAGGATGGTAATGTTCTGGCTGCGGGATACCCCATAACACATCAATCTCCGGAAATATCTTCTGCAGTGCTCCACAGTTTCTCAGTACTTTGAAAAATTGTACTGGGTCCTGTTCCGCCAAAACCTTTTCTGTTTCCTGCCAAACCCTTTCCGCAACCAGAGTATTCAGCTCACCAGAACTACTAATCTTTTTCATTAAAATATTAGTTTCTTCCGCCACGGAAAAGCCAAAACGAGCAGCAAAGCGCGCGATTCTCAGCACCCGTACCGGGTCTTCAACAAAGGCCGAGGAAACATGCCTCAGTATTCCAGCCTCCAGATCTGAACGTCCATTGAAAGGGTCAAACAAGTTTCCGTCCTCATCTTCAACAATAGCGTTTATAGTCAGATCGCGTCTTTTTAAATCCCCTTCCAGGGTGACATCCTTGGATGTGCTGAAGACAAAACCTTTGTATCCCGGGGCAGTCTTGCGCTCTGTTCTTGCTAGGGCGTATTCTTCGTGGGTTTCAGGATGTAGGAAAACAGGGAAATCTTTTCCAACCGACTTATAGCCAAGAGACTCCATTTCTTCAGGAGCACTGCCGACAACTACCCAGTCCTTATCTTTTACTTCCAGGCCAAGTAACTTATCTCTGACCGCCCCGCCGACTTGATAGATTTTCATTACATCAATAATTCAGTAATTTAATAAGGTTAGCACTAATAACCATTATAAGATCAAATATTTTTAAGCACAGAGAACTTAAGAATATTATTACATTTTTGTTATTTTTTTCTTAGTGTTCTAAGTACTCTTTGTAGTTATCACTTTTCAATCAAATCGATTCCATATGATTGATCATTAGCTAACGCATTTTCTCATCAGGAAGACGGCCAAACCATGCACCCATATTATCGATCATATGTTTCAGTTTAAAAGTTGCCGGGATAATACAGGTTACATCCTCGTGCGCAGCAATAAACTTTAGAAAAAATTGCCCCCAGCTCGAATAATCAAACTCTGCAGCCCAGTCAGGCAATTGTTTTCTCTTGATCTTGCGAAAAAGATGACCAGCCTGGAAGGGAGCATTGATTAATGTGGCAATTTCTTTGTCCCTGGCGATGGGAAATAGACTTTGTTCAGTCTTATGGTTCTCAATATTGTAAGCGAATTGGACGAAATCCGTGGGCTGCTTTCTTAATATTTCCCCTAATTCCTCGTGGCGAAGCCCATTGTAAGTTGTTATGTCGATATAACGGATTTTTCCCTCTTCCTTCCATTGCTGCAGGGTTTTCAAATGTACTTTCCAATCACGCAGATTATAAATCTGTAGCAAATCCATTGCATCGACTCTCATGCGCCGCATTGAGTGATTCATTTGTTTGATACTGTTTTCCATACCATCAGTCCAGGCCTTGGTAGCAGCAAACAAATTTTACTTGCTATTAACTCTGACGAACTCTGGCGAGCAACTCTCCAATAACACTTTCAGCGTTTCCATACATTACATTACATTGGCGAAAAATCGATACACTGACCGTCATCATCAAAGAATTTCTTCATAACATCAAGCAGTTCTGAATCACCAATTTTACTTATATTAATAATCAAATATTTTTGACGATCTAATACCTATAATCGCAAGTCCTTCCTTAGAGTTAGAGATTTTCCGGGCAATTTTTTCTGCACTAGCTGCTGATGATAGTTGCGGTGAGAGGTTAAGTGCTGTTGCAGAAGCAGTGAGAGCTTTTATGAAACTTCTTCTTGAAATAGAGGCATTCTTATTCATACCTAACTCTCCCAATAGCTTTAAGTTTCATTCTTTGAGTCAGCTTGGTTTGGTAGCCTTATCTTTGCGATACAACTTGTTTCGGACAGGTCATCCCAGCAAGCAAATTTTGTTGCTTCGGAGTTATTGTGCTCATCCTCTCCTATAGTGATTTAATCTTCTGCTGCAATCGCCAATCATAAATACTGACAAAATATAAAATGCGACGAATATACTTTCTGGTTTCAGTGTAGGGAATAGTTTCAATCCAGATCTCTGGATCAACGCATTCCTTCTTTGGTAACTAACTAGCTACTCTGTTCGGGCCTGCAATAATTGATTGCTACGAAATCTTTTCAGTCCCATTGACTTTGCAATTTATCTACCGGTTGCAGGCATTACCTGCATTAGCCCAAGCGCTCCAGCAGGCGATCGAATGTTCTCCACAAAAGTGCTTTCGGCTCTTGTCAATGCATAGGTCAAGCTTAGGCCCAGATCTTGTTTGTTAACATTTGATTTGATCGTATTCTCGTAAGCCAGGGGAAAGCGCATAATCAAATCATCATAAGTGCGGGCTTTTCCAAGTATCAGAATAGTCCGATCATGCCAACCCCAATTGGTCGCAATAGCTGCTGCTATCTGCAACTGATAGCTGGTCATGTCATTAAAGGCATGGTGCCATTCACGGCGAGCTGAATAGGTCATACCAAGGTGATATAACTCCCATGCACGCATTATTGCAGGTTTCTCAGAGATCTTTTGACATTCTACTAAATCCTCCGGCAATGACCTATGCCCAATATTGTATTTAATACTCAGTTTGCCAACAGCCAGAAAACCATAGTAATCGCGTTCGTTTGCTAATAGCTTCAATACCTTATTGGCAGGTTCAATATCACCTGTTTTCAGCAGAGCGTATGCATGTCAAAAGAACCGCCTATTGCGTATAGATTCTGCTTCAAATGGTGGCTTGCCGTTGGTTCATTGTTTAAGTTGTTGCCAACCTTTTTTCAATAACGCAGATGAAAGCCTTCAGCGAAATATTTCTTCATCAACTTTTGAATTTGGAATTAGTCCGAGCATCTTCTTGGTAATTTTGTGTTTTTGTTTTGCCGCATTTAATGAGTAGATTTTGTTCAACTTCTACAATTTGCTTGTCTTGATAAGTATAAGAGGTCCTGATAAAATCCCAACGGCTGATCGCTTTGTTGATGTCACGCCTGACCAATCTGTTAACGCCATGTAATAGAATTTCCCTTGCTATATCAAAATCACGGTAGTGCGGCTTATAAGTCCATTTCGATGGATTATGGTGCGTTGCTATCCAGCGCGATACCCATGTTTTATCTTTCTCATTAATGTATCGTTCCAGGTATTTTATCAAGCTGGTATTTCCTTCGGTCATTGCTAGACAGATTCGCTTCCATACTAACTCTTCAGTCATCAGCTCACTTTTATAAAGTAGCTCAAAGGCCTTATCGCATTGTGGTGGAAGTGATTTTCCGTTTAACCATATTGTTAGGGTGCCTTCCAGTAAGTAGGTGTGATTACCTGTTTTCAAATGCGCGTGCAATTGATAGCACTTTAAGGTTTCATCACTTTGCTAGGTGTAATTGTCTATACATGTTTGTCAACGACCCTTTCTGGCCAGCTACTTAAGCCACCGTTTGCGCAAGTCATTAGATCCTGGTAAATCTCTATATAATTTTAGATAGCTAATAATTTCTTTATCTTTTAATTTCCAAAGACGATCACGCAAATAATCATGTAATAGGTATGGGTAAAGGGGATACTCCTTCAGTTGTAGCGCTATTTGTTTAAACGACGTAATCCTTTTTGTTTTGAGTTCTTTCTTTGTCAGGAGAAACAGCTCTTATTGCTGTTCAAGCATGTTAGCGTTTGCTGTATCCTGTATGAAGATAAGTAGAACTAAGAATGATATAGAAACTAAACGCGCTAACAATTGACTAAACATCCTAATAATCACCACGGCAAAAACTATGCCACGGTTTGTTGATTTTTTACATTGTGTGTTTTTGTTACTACCATCCCTACAGGGCCTATCTGATTAAATATACCTGTAAATAATCAGCTAATTAATGTATTCGATCGGAAATGCTAGCATATTATTAAATATGTTTATGTGACTGATTAGACAACAATTAATTCTCGACTATAATTGTTACTGAAAATTATCTTTGAGGTCGCGTAAATAAGAGTTGGCACTACCTTTATATTTATTTGATATTACATACGGCGATATTGATGAGCAGATCAAGGAGGAAAGCGAGATATTTGATGCCAAGAAGGGAAAACATCTGCGCTGTAGAATCTGTTTGCATATTATTACCGATGAAGGGCAAGGTATTTCAATCGCCGGTGGACATACCCATATTCATGCCAATCCAGCAGGAATAGAATATCAGATTAGGTGTTTTAGAAATACTACTGGTTACGGAGCATCTGGTACCGCCACAGAAAAATTTATCTGGTTTGCTGGCTATAAATGGCAAGTAGCGGTTTGCAATACCTGCGGAAAGCATCTGGGTTGGTTATTCAAAAGGAAAGACAGGTTTTGCGGGTTAATTCATTCTCAATTGCCTGCCGATTCCGATCGATTAGATTGAACGGTTACCCAGTATATCTGGTTTGTAACAAATAGCAAAGAATAAAAGAATTTGCTATTTGTTACAAGAATAATGGACTTTCCAATATCATCGAATAATACATAGTAAACAATTCCTGAACTCGCTGGCGCATCAGTCAGCCACATACCAAGCACCAATATTTGCTGAAATTCGATTAATTCCTTAGCAACCCTATCGGGTTCTGATTGTAAAGTAATTAAATATTTTTTCGATTAGCTTCTTTTGAAAAGCGGATCAGATATGCCGAAGCAGGAATAAGAACAATTTCTGCTAGGAAAATATAATCGGCATATTTAAACTCAATCGGTTCCACCAGAAAAAGCTCATCCATTAGTACCAGTATGAACCAGATGCTTACAGACGATGCGACCAATCCAACCCAGAGGAATTTAATTTGAGAAGCAGACTGGTTGTTTCCACTCATTGCTATTAAGATAAGTTCATCTTTCTAAAAGTTATTATTCAAAATATGGTAGTACAAAAAATCTTAAACTTCAGGACAACAGGAAGGGGCAGCCTACAGATCACTAATGATGTAAATGAAGTAGTAAGTCAATTAAAACTAAGCAAAGGTATTTGCAATGTCTTTGTTATGCACACCAGTGCTTCTTTGATGTTATGTGAAAATGCTGATCCAACAGTACGCACTGATCTGGAAACAGTTATGGGCCGCCTGGCCCCAGATGGTGATCCAGCCCATCTTCACAACACAGAAGGATCGGATGATATGGCTGCCCATATTCGCACTGTGCTAACTGATAGCAGCCTTAGTTTACCTATTAAAGATGGACGTTGCTCATTGGGAACCTGGCAAGGGATTTATCTATGGGAGCATCGAACACATCCACATGAAAGGAAGGTTGTTGTTACTGTATACGGAGAATAGAAAGCTACCACACCTAATAACCCCAGATTTAAAAATGCATGAAAATTGGAATACAGACATGGGGTTCTCATGGCGACACGCGATCTTTTATTGCCCTGGCTGAAGATCCTCAACATGCCGGACACGATGTCACAGTGTATGTGACCTGCTTATCCGGTACTGACTATCGGAAAACAGCAGGAGAAAATGGCTTTAATCTAAAACATATTTCATCGGCCTTTCCAGATAATAAGGAAGACGTAGAAGAATTTGCAGCTCAAATCCTTAAATCCAGATTTTTAAGACAACTTGAGCTCATTATAGAAATGACATTTATTCCTGTTGAGTCAGAAATGTATCAGGCGGCGGAACAACTATGTCAGAATAATGAAGTGATCATCGGTCATCACGCTCATTATCCAATCCAAATTACAGCTAAGAAGTATAAGCGGCCCTATGCAAGTGTTACTCTGACACATGCGGCAATCCCCGGTAAAATGTTCCCATAGGCAAGTTACCGAACTCGGTGGCTGGGCGAATACTTGCTTCTGGTGCATATCAGAACTCATTCTTAACTATAAGTTCAAACATCATGTGTAAGTTGAGAGCAGAAAACGGTCTTAATACAGCTCAGGGAATGTTGACTGATGTCTGGATGTTAGACGCATTTAACCTTATCGCCGTAAGCAATAAAATCTGCCAACGGCAATCAGACTGGGCAGACAACTAACAAGTATGTGAATTCCTGAATGCGTCAGGGATCAGAAATGAGGGAGAGATATCCAAACACTTACATGATTTCTTAGTCAGCGGCTTGCCTCATGTATACATGAGCTTTGGCAGTATGATGCCGGATCACGTTGACCTACAAAAAAGAATATTAAATCTGTTCGCTAAGGCAGCGGAGTGAGCAAGCTGTCGTGCGATCATACAGGGGTCTTTATGGGAGGAATGTGGCTTTGCCTCAACCCCTGACATCTACTACCTTCGAAATGCACCGCATGAGGTAGCCCTTACCCAAGCGCATTGCCATGGTGCATCATAGAGAGAGCTGGCACCACACAAATGGCATCGCAATTAGGTATTCCTTCAATTGTTATCACCCATATTGATGAACAAGAATATTGAGGGAAGGAATTAAAGCGCATCGGTATTGCATCAAATCCCCTATTAAGACAAAAAGTACGTGTTAAAACACTCTCCAGGAAAATTAGAGAGGTACTGGAGTCCCCCGCAGATGTGCGAAAAAGCAAAGCAAGTTGGACAGACAATGTGCAAAGAAGATAGTGTTGCAAAAGCGGTATCTTTAATAGAAAAGAAATTTTTTCACACCCAGTAAATGTAGTATTGTGGGAACTGCTTGTTTTGATCTTTATCTATTCAAAACCTCTTCACGAACAGATTCGGCAATGTCAGCTGCTTCTGCAATCAGATCATCTGCAACACCTAGTTCCTTTAGCGTTGATCCAAAATTCTCTACTACTGCATCAAAATGCTCATCAACCAAGCCTTTTTCTTCAACCAATCTCTTGTGAACTTCACGTATGGCGCGGCCAGAATATGAAGGTGAGCCGCCAAAAGCATAGGCCAGAAACTTTTTCTGATACGCAGCTTGTTTCACCATATCAATATTTTCAAAAAATGATTGATCCGTTCATCTACTAATACTTTCTCATAAAATTTGTCTACGACAGCATCAACTACTGCTTCACCACCAATTCTTTCAAATAATGTTGCCATCTTTGACTTCTCTATGATTTATTATGTAAAAGCCATTTCTCTCATCAGCTAGAGACATGGATGATGAATAATTATTGAATAATAAACAACCCACTTAAATTTTATCTCTCAATTTAAAATGATGTTTGTTACTCTTTCATCCTTATTAGCAATAGGCCTGCCCCAATATTAATCAAGTTGAAGATATCGTATTTGCTGTAATTGTTTGTGTGGCAATTAATCACAAAATGTTATGCAGGCCTACGTGGTTCATAGATCGATACAAACCCTGAGTCATATCTGAATGCAAATCAACACTTCGCAGAAAAAAATGAAATATGCAAAGGAACCAGTGATAGAAATAAATTTTTTCATTATCTAAATTGATGACAGCTTGTTGCTGACTTTTTTTGATTTTCTTATTATGCAACGGCCTGCACACGTTCCGCTTCCGGGAACTAAAACCCGCGGAGGATGGTGTTAGGCCGCATGAAGTCCATTGGATGCAGTGTGTGCTCAACCTCAACCTCAACCTCAGCCTCAGCCTCAGCCTCAGCCTCAGCCTCAGCCTCAATCACGGCTGGTTTACCGACGTTTATGGCCTTGACAAAGGCTTCGGATAAAGTATCAAGAGAAGTAATATTTTGACCGTAGCAACCAAATCATTCAGCAACCTTAGCAAAATCTACCTTGGTCAGTTTTGTTCCAAAGTTTGGGTTCTCTAACATTTCCCCAGAAGGGTTTGTACATGCCTCAGTAACTGTTATTTAAAACAATCAACACGATATTGAATCCATAGCGTGCGGCGGTTTCCAGTTCCTGCGGGTGCAACCCAACGCGCCATCACCAGTGATACAGATCGCCGGTCGATTGGGGTGGGTCAGTTTGGCCGCATTGACAAACGACAGCCCGAAACCCAGGCGGCCCATGCCCGAATTCGCAAGTATCCTATTTTGGTCATCCGGCTAAATGGAGGTGGTTCCCCACATTGATTGTCTGTCCCCCGTCGACAACAGTAACGGCATCTTGTGGGATTAATTCACTTATGGTCTTGGCGACAGATGCCTCGTTAAGCACACTACCACCACCGACCACCTTAGCATTGGCGGTTACTTCAACGGCATCACAGTAGTCCTGCTGCGTTTTCTGTAAGGAACTTAACCACACTCTATCTGTTTTTGATCCAGATATATCTAATCGCATGTCGAGCAAAGCCTCAAGTGTGGCCCTGGCATCACCCACCAGATCTATATCAACCGGAACAGATCTGCCGATAGATTCTGCATCAATATTAATCTGGATGATTGTTTGACCCGCAGGTTTTGGAAAGACAGGTGCGTTATGTATCGGTGTGAACGTTCCAAATTTGCATCCCAGCGCTAAAACGACATCTGTGTTCTGGCATGCCTCGATAACAGGTTGACCTACGAGCAACCCACTCGAGCCGATATTACAGTCACTATCAGGTGGCAAAACACCACGTCCCATGACGGTTGAAAAGGCTGGGAAATCTGTGTGCTCAAGCAGCGTCCTGAATGCCTCGGTTGTACCAAAACGCACCACGCCACCATCGGCGATCAACAGTGGTTATGGATACTTAATATGGTTTTCAGTACAAGCTGAAGTTCATCCCTGCTCGGTACCGGTCGCATTGGTTTGAACGGTAGTACCTTTTCCATATCGCATTCACATAACTTGGTTCCAACATCACAGGGGATATCCAGGTATGACGGACCGGGATGGCCAGAGCGGGCAATATGTACCACGCATTCAATCAGTTCCGGAGCCCACTCAGCATGGTGAATGCTGGCATTCCATTTAGTAATCGAGCGGAACAAGCTAAGTTGGTTTGCCGCCTGTAATTGTTCCCTGCTGGGATCGATTTCCGTTGTCTGATTTTGTCCGGTCAACACCAAAGGGTATGTTATCCGCGTAGGCCGCAGCCACACCTGGAACGAGATTAGTAGCGCCGGGTCCGACCGTACCAAAGCAGACACCCATGGTATTTGTTACATGTGAGATGGTGTGTGCCATGTGGCCTGCTGTCTTTTCATGTCGAGTAGTGACGTAGGTCAGATCGGAATTGCGCTGGATGCATCATGCATCACCAATTCAATCTGTGCTACTGGGAGTCCATACACATAACGTACACCGTGTTTCTTAAGTATCAAGAGTAGTACTTCACTGACCGAGCCTTGCACTACTATTACCTCTAATCTTTTTTCACTGAATGTATCTTCAGATTATAATATCAATATATTAAGGAAAGGCAGGAATAACTATCCATAGCTACCTTCGATGCATACGGACACTTATCATCCTATTCACGGCGACATGTGCGATCTGCATGATTGCATCAAATGAGAAATATACATCGGTTCTTTACTCAAGGATTCAGGCTCATACCGCCGTCGACAGCAAATTGTTCACCGGTAATATATTTGGACTCGTCCGAGGCCAGGAACAATACGGAAGAGGCAATATCCTCTGGCTCACTAAAACTACCAATCGGGATCCGTTTAAGAAATTCAGCTTGTATCATATCAGGCGATGTTCCCACCTTGTTCGCCGTATTAGTAAATAATTTCTGTAGTATGGGGGCCATGATCTAGCCGTGGTGTACCGAATTACAGCAAATATTATAATTGTTTTCGGCACAATGTAGGATAACTGACATGGTAAGTTGTCACACAACGGCTTTGCTGGCGCCATAAGACCGTAATCCATAAGACCGTAATCCATAAGACCGTAATCCATAAGACCGTAATAAAGGGTGTCGCCACCAGTGCGGCAATGAAAGACATATTAATGATAGGGTCATCACCGCTGGATCGGATCGCGGGGATAGCATATTTGCATCCCAGAAAAATACCTCCAACATTTACTGCCATGATCCTGTTCCACGACTCTAGTGACGTATGTTCAGAGTCTTCCGCTGAGTGGCTGTCTTCCATGCCGGCGTTATTGACCATAATATGGAGTTGACCGAACGCCTGTGTGATTACATTCAGCACATTTTCCCAATCGGCTTCATTGCTTACATCATGCGCCATGAACTGAGTACCTATCTCCCTGCTGGCGCTCTCTCTTGCGTCGGTATTGATATCCGAAATCATTGCCCCAACACCTTCCGATACAAACTGCGTCGTGATGGCCTTTCCCAAACCTGAGGCTGCCCCGTAACTAATACTATCTTAATGCTATCTTACCTTCTAATCTACCCATAAGTGTTTCCGGGTGCAGGCTTTGTCACTTTGCATGAAAAAGTCACTGATATTATCCGCTGTATTTCTCCATCATTCCGGCTGTTTGTCCACCATCCACGATCAGGAGGTAGCCGGCCATCATGACTGACTCATCCAAAGCCAGAAATAAAACTACATTAGCAATATCCTGCGGTGCGGCAATTCTTCCCATTGGTACTTCTGTTGCCATCGCATTGATCATGGCTTCACGACTTCCAAACATCTCAACAATTGGATCAAGCATGTCCGAATCAACATAAGTTGGATGTACGGAATTACAGCGAATATTCAACTCATGCTGTGCACAATAAAGTGCGACAAATTTGGTCAATAGTGTTACGCCACCCTTTGTGGCGTAACATCCAACAATGTCTGGAGCACCAACCAGGCCTCCCAATGAGGACATGTTAATGATCGAGCCACCGTTATTTCGAACTTTCATACCTTTGATGCTGTACTTACAGCCCAGCATAACACCGGTAAGATTTACCGCGATCATTTGATTTCATTCGAGGAGATCTGTTTCTTCAAAATCTCCACTAGTACCGATCCCTGTGCAGTCCACAACGATATCGAGTCTTTCAAACTGGTTGAGACAGTTAGCTACAGCCTGTTGCCAATGCTCTTCTTTGCTCACATCTAAACGAGAGGGAATTACTCCATCGCCGATTGTATTGGCTGACTTGTTTGCATCATCATCATCAATATCGGCAATCATTACTCTGGCACCTTCGCGTGTCGGGGTTTTGCAGGTGCCGCGACCAATGCCAGATGCCACTCCCGTTACTATTGCAACTTTATCTGTCAACTCGATTCATTTGTCTCCCCCAAAAATATATTTCAATAGTAGTGAGTAAGAATGTCTTTTCGACATAGACATACAAATTTCTTATTTTATAAAACCGAACACAATAGATTCTTGAGCAAAAATCAGATAGTAATTGTTTTAAAATCCAAATATTCCTGACCACTTAGGCCTCTACATTTCAAATATGCTGGGATCCAAAACAGGTTTTGCAAAATATATTTATAATCGAGAGATTCAGTTATTTGGTTCAACCTTCGAAGAACGTTTAGACTGGTTGACTGGATTTTATTATTATAACGAAGACGCCATCGATGATAACACGGTCCGTCTGGCCAGTGGTTTATTTTCAGCACTGGAAGCCATCCCCTGTACAGCTTACCGGCGCATCCTGTGCTCCGCCTTTTATGGCGTCAGGATGTCCTGGCAACCCCATCAATGTGGCACTGGATCTGGATCTATATCCAATAACACAGCAGGAAATTACCAATTATATAGTTTTTGGTAACTTTAACTACCATCTCACAGATAAGATCACTATTAACGCAGGTATTCGCTGGACTGATGAGGAGAAAGAATTTTCGCCATTCAACACAAAAAATAAACTTCGGAGTGGATATTATACCTATCGGCACGAGTGTAAAGGATAGTTGGCAGGAGTTTCCCTATCGATTCGGCCTCAACCATATGTCTGCCTGTGATTGGCTCGTGTATGGCTCCTATGCCCGTGGTTTCAAAAGCGGCGGTTAACAACCAGCCGACGGGGCTGAGTGAAGTTGAATCCTATAATCCTGAGTTTTTTGATTCCATCAAAATCTGGTTTAAGACTGAGTTTCTAGACAAACGCTTTCGATTAAATGCAACATATTTCCATAACGACTACAAGGATATTCAGTTATTGGTACACTCTCTCGATCCGGCCACCAGTAGTTTCCTGTCGATTCTGAAGAATACTGCTCAAGCAAACTATACAGGATATAGAATTTGAGGGGACCGCTTTGCTCACTAAGCAACTGACATTAGCTTTGAGTATCGGTTATCTTGACACTACACTGAATATGACGACACTGGCGGTACCATTGGGATCACTAAAGATCACCAGCTTTTCCATACACCCGAATGGAACGTGAACGCCATGGTCCAATATACCTCTCCCCTGGGAAATTTAGGTGAGATCGTATTAAGGGCTGATTACGGTTATACAAGCTTCTATTTTCAGGATGCAGTCAACGCGAGTTCATTGAAAGAAAATAGATATGATATTGTGAATTTTTGCGCAACCTATCTGTCGCCTAATGAACATTTTGAAGTTGCGGTGTTTGTCACTAATCTTTTCGACGAGGAGTATATTGTTGACGGCAGTGCTGCACTTGATTCGTTTGGTACGGCAGAATACACACCCGGACGTCCACTGGAGTGGGGTGTCAGTCTCAAGTATTTCTTCTAGCAAAAATTATCCAGAAAAAGATGACATTCAATTTAATGCGTTATTTATTGGAAAGGATAATCGGCAAAATTAAGTTTAAATGAGTAATTAGGATTTCTAATGGCATGAAGATGTTTAATGCACTAATCTTTACCCTGGTTTGCCTAACCAACAATACCGTATACGCTCAAGACAAAAAAATCGTGTCTTTTTTTATGGAAGCGCCATCTGATTTGGTTTCTCTTTCCCGTGGAGGACATGTTGGAATCGCTTTATTTCCTACTGAAATACTTTCCATGGTCGGGACATCTATTCCAAATACACTTTTACTCACAGCAAGAGTTAGAGATACCAACGGCAAGATAAGCAGAATAATCAGTGAATTGAAAACCTTTCCTGACAGGCCGGTAATGGCTGAGACAGTTTGGGATATCTACTTGACTGTTGTTATTCCAGGTAGGGGAACTCCATATGTATACCATAAGGAACAACTCAGTACTGAAATTTTTAAAGTAATGGATATTGCTCTTAAAACCAGGCAAGACTGGATCGGCGAAATTATTACACAAAATACAGTTGGTCCTCTATCGGGGAAAAGAGGTTTAATCGCTGCAGATACAGGAGAGCTCGAGAACGCTACTGGTTGGTTTGTTGAGATCGGTACTTTACGAGGTTATACGGGCGGGGGAGACATGTCAGCAGGGATTGAATTACGATTCACACTTACTAATAAAAATAAAGATTAAATTGATGAATGACTTGTGTATCCGATTTATCATTGGCTTTTGGTGTGTGTAAACTGTTAATAGATTTGAGACAAAGCGACTAAAAAATTAAGAGAGACATTCGTACATTATAATCTTGTTTTTTTAGTTCCTTTTTAGTTCCTATATAGTTATATATTTTTTTGCTTATGCTTCATTTTACTTCCTTTCGAAAAGAGAATTATAGAATTCGGATCTCCTGTCGCCGAACAAGTCATTGTTTGCCGTGATTGATTTATCTCTGGCAAGAGCCAGGTTGATGTCCTCCACAAGGACTTCTTCTTGTTCGGAATCTGAGCAAGCTATTATCTCTCCATTTGGCCCTACAATTTGGCTTTGACCAGTAAACAAGAGCTCACTGTGAGGACGGATCTCTCTTCCGGTTCTATTTGCTGTTATTGAATAAACTGAGTTTTCAAGAGAACGACTAAGCATGGTTTTCTGGCAATATGTGAGCACTAAATTGGAAGGATGGCATATTATATCAGCCCCCTGCAGTGCAAGTACTCGAGCGACCTCTGGAAAAGCCCAATCGAAGCAAATCATTACTCCAACCTTGGCTCCCCGAATGCTAACAATTCCTAGTGGTGTATCTCCTGGATCAAAGTATTCCTTCTCAGTATTGAAAAGATGAATTTTTCGATAAATATGAATTGATCCAAATGGGCCAATAACAAGCGCGCTATTATAGAGTTTCCCATTTTGTCGTTCAGCAATACCGATCACAAGATGAAAATCATTAGCTTTGCAGAAAGCAGAAAGGGTATTTACTGTTTTTGAATCGACTACATCCTCGGCAAAGTTTTTTACCTCCTTACGATCTTCAAAGAAATAGCCTGTCAGGGCGAGCTCAGGCAGTACAATAATATCAGCATTAATTCCATCAAGCGTATCCTGAATCTTATCCAGGTTGTGCGCGGGAGCACCGAATTCCGGACAATACTGAAAATATCCTACTCGCATTCAACTTCTCCGATGTTAGGACTATAAGGCTTCACAGGAGCAAACTGTAGTATCTCGAAACAAGCCTATGTGCATATACTAACTAGCATTTAAACTCTGATCCAGGCTGCTTAAGAAATGCTATCTCTTCCTCAGTAGATTCTCTGCCCAAGATACTATTTCCATGGAAATAGCGACCAAATCTTTTAATGATATTTCTATGTTTTATTTCGAAATCGATATTGAACTAAATGCCATTTTGTTCAAACAAAACCATAGCAACATCATGTATTTCAAGAGACTCACTATACATAAAAGATGTAGAGGAAACTTTTCTTTGTTGGTGTTAATATCTTATCCGCACCGGCTAACAAAGTTTCTTGCGATAGTGCTAAAGCCAATGAGTCATTAGCAAATACTAATGGTGAATCTACAAACGTATTTCTTAAGAATTGATCTAAGATTATTATTCCCACTAATCTGCCTTCAGCCTCACTTCCTCATTCAAAGAGCTCACAGTGTGTAGCCCTTTTGTGAAGCTCGGAAAATCTTTCAGCTATTAATCTGGTCAAAGTTATCATCCTTAACTTCACCAACTTAATTCTTCAATATCTTCAAACCAAAATTTGAAAATCTCTTGATACATATTTTCCCGTTTTACATATAACTAAGATAATGACTGATTCTTTCAGTGACTGATTATAGCCTAAACCAAAGGACGGATTTATGACATTAGTTATTCGTACGTAAAGAGGTGGTCTGCAATTAGACTCTAAAGTGTCAGGAATCAACCTCTAGATAATAGTCAACCTTACCATTGGGGACATTTACCGGTAACGAACCTCGGCCTCAGCAAAAAGAGTTTTATGAAACGCTAAGGAAAGTAATTTTATTTCCTGCTCAATACACTATTATCTTAATAATCCATATTGTATTAGCAGGATCATGTCTCGCAGTAGAAAATAACCTGACTCTTAAAAAACCAATGTTTAACCACAGCTCCGAATTAAAACAGAAACTCCAATCGGCATATCTTGCCAAAGGTAATGATTATGAAGCGCGTACTCAACATCTTAATGAACAGAATAAGGCGATTTATCTTAATCGCTTGATTCTTGAAGATTCACCGTATCTTTTACAGCATGCGCATAATCCAGTTGACTGGTATCCATGAAGGGCAGAGGTATTTGAACAGGCGAAGGCGAAAAACAAACCGATATTTTTATCCATAGGCTATTCCACCTGTCACTGGTGTCATGTAATGGAAGTTGAAAGTTTTGATGATGAAACTATTGCCAGTTATATGAACGAACATTTCATTTCTATTAAAGTAGACCGAGAGCTGCTGCCGGACATAGATGCTATCTATATGACTGCAACAATGTTAATGACCGGTAGTGGCGGTTGGCCAATGAATACATTTCTGACAGCAGATAGCAAACCTTTTATTGGCGGAACATACTTTTCTCCGCAGAAATTTTACGAGTTGTTGCAATGTATCAATAATGCCTGGCGGAATAAACCTGACATGATCATGGGGCAAGCCGACCTCATTTCTAAAGAAATTAATCGAGTGATGTTGATCAAAAAAACAGGCAGCAAAAATAAGCAATGAAACCATTGAAACGGCTGTTAACAATATAAGTAGTGTATTTGACAATACTTATGGTGGCTTTGGTAACGCGCCTAAATTTCCTAACGAACCTTACTTATTTTTACTGCTTGAAGCGATCATGCATTTTGATGACTTAGTTGCTTTCGATTCACTTAACAAGACCTTAAACCTGATGGCGCAAGGAGGGATCTATGATCATATTGGTGGTGGATTTCATCGCTATTCAACTGATCACCACTGGTTGGTTCCGCACTTTGAGAAAATGCTATACAATCAGGCTAATCTTTCTCGTATATACATGCGTGCCTGTGAAATTACCGGTATTGAGTTTTATAAGCAGGTTGTGACAGAAACACTGGATTACGTAATTAGGGAAATGACGGATCAAAAGGGAGGGTTCTATTCAGCAACTGATGCTGACAACGAAGATCGGGAAGGAACATTTTTTATCTGGAAACAGAGTGAACTAAAAACTATATTAACTGAACAGGAGTATAAGCTCACAGTTGAACTTTATGGAATTACTGAAACAGGCAACTTTGAAGGAGAAAATATTTTCTATCTACCGCAAGCTTATACTGATTACGCAAGCAGTCACAAAATAGAGTTAAATAACTTACTGAAAAGTGTAAAAAATCTTAAACAAAAACTTTGGAATGTACGTAATAAACGCACACCACTATTACGCGACGATAAAATCATTACAGCCTGGAATGGCATGATGATTATTGCATTTTCAGAAGCGGGTAAAGCTTTGGGTCGTAATGACTATACCCAGACGGCGATTAATGCAGCAAATTACTTGCTCGATAAAAATCGACAGGAAGATGGTTTATTATGGCGTGCCAGCCTCAATGGGCGTCCTTCAACTGCTGGTAAACAGGAGGATTATGCCAGCCTGACTGAGGCTCTTACCGAACTCTACGATAGTACTAATGAAAAGCGCTGGCTAGACGAAGCACAAAAAATTACCACAATTATGTTAGAGAAGTTCTGGGATAAACAGGGCGGTGGTTTTTTTATGAATACTGAAGAATCCATTGTTAAGTTACCAACACGTCCCAAGGAACTGGGTGACAATGCCGTACCATCTGGTAATTCTATTGCTTTCAGGGTCATGGCAAAACTTGCAAAACGCACCGGCAATGAAGACTACAAGAATCAGCTAGAAGAAATGATTGTTGGTTTATCTGCAAAGATTAATCAATATCCGGAACTCTATCCCTATATGCAAACAGGTTTATTGGAGTTTCTCAATTATGAATACAAGGCAAAACAATTTGCTGTCGGAGTAAATGTCAATATTGAATCAAGGATAAGTAATAAAAATCAAGATATTGAACTAACGATCATAGTCAATATGAAACCAGAATGGCATATCAATTCCAATAAGCCACTTAGCAACAACTTGGTCCCTATTAAACTCAGTGCCAATGAAAACTCACCATGGGAAATAATAGAACTTACCTATCCTGAACCCTCAATCAAATCACTGTCATTTTCAACAGAAAAACTTGCGCTTTATGAAAATACAATAGTCATCAAGGGAAAACTAATAAGAAAAACTGTTGATGATTATGAGCTTCTAAAGTTAATCAAACTTAAACTTCGGATACAGGCTTGCAATAACAATACCTGCCTGACGCCTGAAACCGTTTCTATAGTATTGCCAAGTTAACTTCCTTGAGCTACTAAAACCTGTTTGATATCAAACTAGGTCATTGCTGCATTTTCCCAACAAGCAAAGGAACGCATTCTTAGAAATCGATAAGTCTCAGCACGTACCAGATGACGACCCAGATTGAACCGACAAAAATCGCTGTGCCTGTTTCACTGACTTAAACTTTAATTGATCTAGATCATTTTCTTTGAAAATAACAATACTGATTTCCATCTGTGACGCTTTCTTGGCGGATATTCCCTCCATGTCATGGTAGTGTTATCTTAGCTTGTAGGGCTTTGTAACCATAGTTTGGCGGACCTTGTACTTGATTGTGTAAGTCTGCAACTTTGTGCTTTGTAGGTAGTGGAGCAGCTCCTCATATTTCTTTATATATGCGTAGCATTTAAATGAGCCATTCTATACATAATAATAAAAGCCAGAATTAACTTTAACTTAGTAAGCGATGACGATAAAAGTATGCAATTACATTCCAGAGCTGTGCCAAAGTAAAACTAACGCATTCTAATCCAAAACAGATTTAACACTATTTTGATTCACTGCCAATCAAAGGAAAGTAAAAATGAAAATAGCAAGTCTATTTAAACCCATAGTAACTGTAGCCTTAACAACAATTATTTCACTTCCAATTATTTCTGCTAATGCTCAGGAGCAAAGTGATCATCCGATTGCAGGTGACGCAGAGTTTCGCTATAAAGGCACGCCGACACCTGAGCCGGATATGAAAATGGTTGTCACACCTGGCGCACCTGCAATCTCTGAAGCAGAATTCCAGCGTGCAACTAGCATTTACTTCCAACGCTGTACTGGTTGTCACGGAGTATTACGCAAAGGTGCAACTGGTAAAGCCCTAACGCCGGATCTTACCCAGGCAAGAGGCTCGGAGTATCTCAAAGTGCTGATCAATTACGGGACCCCTCAGGGCATGCCGAACTGGGGTAGCTCTGGAACTCTGAGCGAGGAGGATGTTGAACTACTAACACGCTTCCTACAACATGAACCGCCACAACCACCAGAATGGGGAATGAAACAGATGCTGGCTAGCTGGCAGGTTCGTGTACCGGTAAAAGACAGGCCCACCAAGAAGGAAAACAATTACAACATCGATAATATTATGGCTGTCACCTTAAGAGACAGTGGTGAGGTTGCCATTATAGATGGTGATTCCAAGAAAATTATCACGATTATAAAAACTGGCTACGCCGTCCACATTTCCCGCCCATCTCATTCAGGTCGCTATATCTACACCATTGGTCGGGATGCAAGGATCGATATGATTGATCTATTCATGAAAACTCCACAGAAGGTCGCCAGCATCAAGATCGGGCTAGAGGCACGGTCGGTGGAGACCTCAAAATACAAGGGATATGAAGACAAGTTGGCTATTGCTGGTGCTTACTGGCCGCCACAATACGTGATCATGGACGGCCCGACACTGGAACCTAAAAAGATCGTATCTACTCGCGGTATGACTGTCGGTACCCAGGAGTATCATCCGGAACCACGCGTAGCTGCGATTGTAGCCTCACATGAACATCCGGAGTTCATTGTCAATGTTAAGGAAACCGGTAAGGTTTTGTTGATTAACTACAGTGATATTGACGCTCTTAATGTTACAACACTGGGAACCGCACAGTATCTCCATGATGGCGGCTGGGACTCTACTCATCGATACTTCATGACAGCTGCCAATAGTTCTGACAAGATCGCGGTGATTGATTCCAAGGACCGTGAAGTCGAGGCGCTTATCGATGTTACCAAAACTCCACATCCGGGACGCGGTGCCAATATTGTTGATCCGAAGTATGGCCCGGTATGGATCACCAGTGCCTTAGGCAACGCCAATATTACCGTTATCGGAACCGATCCGGTTAATCACAAAGAATATGCCTGGAAGGTAGTGCGTACGCTCGAAGGACAAGGAGGTGGTTCACTGTTTGTAAAATCACACCCGAAATCCAAGAATCTTTGGGTGGATACAACACTGAACCCAAATCCAAAAATCAGTCAAACCATAGCCGTATTTAATATTGATAACCTGAAAGCTGGTTACAAAGTTCTTCCCATCGCCGAGTGGGCCAAGCTGGGTAAGGGTAACAAGTTAATAGTGCAGCCGGAATACAGCGCAGATGGAACAGAAGTTTGGTTTTCTGTCTGGAGCAACCAAGATGATGAGTCTGCGATCGTTGTGGTCAATGATAAAACGCATAAGCTGATAAAAGTGATCAAGGATAAACGCCTTATCACGCCAACTGGCAAGTTCAATATAAATAACACAAGGAAGGATATTTACTAGATTACCTCTTAAGCTTGAGGCTTAAAAAGGAGAGGCATCTGTCTCTCCTTTTTTTTTGCACATAGAAAGCTGCTAAGCATAAGGTTTTATATGAGAAAAAGGTTAACTTTGTTATCTGAAGCGCATGCCTATGGCATCTATTATGAAAAAGCTTGTACAAAAACACCCAAAAAAAAATTACTAAGCCTAGCTGGAGAAGCACCAGCTTATAAATTATGAAGAATCAGTTAAGAATTATTCACCCCCTGTGGGACTGAACCGCCCCATGATAACTCTGTTTAAAAGTTCCGCTTCCTTTTACTTTTCGTAACGCCAAAGCTTGTCAGTTTTTTTGTAAGTTCTTCGTAACTGTCTTTCAGGATAATTCCCGCCATAGGTAAGAAGATATTCTTTTCCTTATCATGATGCAGATTCATCAGCTCTTCAAACTTATTAAAACATTCCATGATATGCTCCGAATCATAGCTCTTAAGCATCTGGATTAGATCTATAACGAAGCATCCAACTTACCGTGTTCCTGGCGCAACTCTTCGGTATGACTGCCGTTGGCACCCACCCTTTCCAAATTCATAGGCCGGATACAATGTTCCCTCCTCCATAGTTATATGATGTCCCAGGTGGATAATGTACTTCTTAAAAGATGAGCTCTACTTGACCACAGTCCACCACTCCAACCGCTTCCCGGCACTGAATCAGAAGTTCTTCATATAATATGTGGTCATGTGCAAGCCGGTTATCAGTACTATTCATAGTCCAAACATCGCCGCTCAAATACTCAAAACTGAATTGTACCGGTCCTACAACAAGCTTGGCCCAATGTAACGTTTTTCCCTATAAAATAAGGATGTAAATTGCCATGGCCGAGGGTATTGTTGATTTAAATCATAACTGCCAGCCATCATCGCCATACACTACACTTACATATAATTACTTGTTTATAGAAAGAAAATGACACAAATATCAAAACTAATATGCTGTCTACTATCTCCGTCTGGAGTAGCGGGCTTATTTTTTTTCTTTCTATCCGCTGCCCTCCTGGGCGAAACCATTTCACAACAAAGACAAGAAGAATTAGTCCATTTTGTTAAACATGATTGTGGTTCCTGTCATGGCATAACTCTCAAGGGAGGCCTGGGACCGGCACTAACTAAAGATGCTTTAGATGGTAAACCCCATGGTCTCTTATTTAATGCCATCAAGCATGGTCGCGAGAATACTGCTATGCCGCCGTGGGCAGAACTACTTACTCAGGAAGAGATTGAATGGCTGGTAGTTCGTTTACAGAAAGGTAATATAGATAATAAAGGGCAAATCCATGAACAGTCGTAGTCGCATAATTTTCATCATTGCGATTATATGCACTGGCAGTGCATATGCCATCATGAGAACAGATAATCTGGGGATTATCATTGAGCGTGCTGCGGGCAGCGTCATGGTGATTGAAACTACCGGGCGCTCTTCTTTAAGCAGAATCGATGGTCTCGGCGATCTCTCTCATGCCTCTGCTGTGTTTTCAGATGACGAACACTATGCCTATGTATTCGGTCGCGATGGAGGTTTAACGAAACTGGATTTACTCAATAAGAAGATAAGCAAGCGCATAGTACAGGCTGGCAATAGTATTGGCGGAGCAATTTCCGAAGATGGCAAGCTGATTGCCGTGTCCAATTATGAGCCTGGTGGTGTAAAGATCTTCGATGCTCAAAATCTGGAGTTAGTTGTAGATATACCAGCCTGGTACGGCAACAACGGTCAACGTTCAAAGGTGGTAGGTCTGGTCGACGCACCAGGACAACGATTTGTCTTCAGCCTGTTTGAAGCAGGTGAGGTCTGGAGTGCAGACATTAGTGATACTAATCAGCCAGTTATTAAGAAATTCAAAGAGGCTGGCAAACAACCCTATGATGCACTAATTACACCGGATGGTCGCTACTATATTGCTGGTCTTTTTGGCGAAGATGGGCTTGCTCTGCTGGATCTGGAAAATCCAGATAAAGGTATCCGTCGGATCCTAGATGGTTACGGTCGCGGTGAAAAACCGTTACCGGTCTATAAGATGCCGCACCTGGAGGGCTGGGCAATTGCCGATGACTATGCCTTTGTTCCTGCAGTTGGGCAACATGCCGTGATTGTTATTGATAAACATTCCTGGCAGGAAGTAAAACGTATCAAGTTACATGGACAACCCGTTTTTGCCATGGCACGTCCAGATGGGAAACAAGTCTGGGTCAATTTTGCCCTACCCAACAACGATACTCTACAGGTGATCGATACTTCTACATTGGAGATAGTGAAGCAGCTAAAACCTGGTAAGGTGATCCTGCATATGGAATTCACGTCGCAAAGTGACGAGGTGTGGGTATCGATTCGTGATGAAGACAGGGTAAACGTTTACAACACAATTACCTTTGAAGTCCTCGCTCAGTTAAGTGTCAATAAACCTAGCGGTATCTTCTTCACAAGCCGAGCATACAAGATAGGTTTATAAAAAATGGAAGAACCGACTGATTTAGACAAGAAACTGCTAAATGATTATCAGGATAATTTCCCATTGTCTGCAACACCTTTTCTTGATATTGCCAGAAAACTTGGAGTAGATGAAAAGACTGTTATTGAACGACTGAAGATTTTACAGAATAAAGGTATGATTAGTCGTACTGGCCCGGTTTTCAAGGCCAACGGTATCGGTGTCAGTACACTCGCCGCCATGTCGGTAGAGGAAGGAAGGTTGACTGAAATTGCAAACCTGATCAGCTGCTACGAGGAAGTTAATCACAATTATGAAAGGGAGCATGAATATAATCTCTGGTTTGTCGTCACTGCCGACAATAAGACCCAACTTGATAATGTTGTCAAAGATATCAACTTACAAACTGGTATCAAGACATTGGTACTACCAATGCTGGAAGATTATCACATTAACCTGGGATTTAAATTGCAATGGAATTAGTTGAACTTGACAAAGTCGGAAAGGAATCTATGCCTTGCTTAAGCAAGCTAGACAAGCGCTTAATTAGAACCATCCAGAACGGATTACCTCTGATTTCCAGGCCCTATGCAGCGCTGGCAGAAGAACTGGGTATTGATGAAGATACTGTGATTGAGATAATCAGAAAATTGATCAAAACAGGATATATCAAACGACATGGCATAGTGATACACCATAGAGACCTTGGCTACAGCGCAAATGCCATGGTGGTATGGGATGTCTCCGATGAAAAACTCAACTCTGTACCACATCAAATGAAGGGGTTTCCTTTTGTGACACTATGTTACCGCCGACCAAGAAAATTACCGGAATGGCCGTATAACGTCTTTTGTATGATCCACGGTCGAGACCGTAACTCTGTTAATGAGTGCTTGAAAGAAATGATCGATAGCTGTCATTGGCAGGATATTAAGCATGAAGTACTGTTTAGCAAAAGACGATTTAAGCAACGTGGTGCTCATTATATACACCAGAAAAAAGCCGTTTCTCCATCAGCACATAACCATTAAATTATAAAGATGGAAATACCGAGAAACGAATATATTTATCGAAGTGAAGCTACTCAATTTTTAGTATGAACAAAATGGATCAAATAGATCAAACAATCATCAATCAACTTCAAGGTGGCTTTCCGATCTGTGATCGGCCATTTGATGAACTATCATTGCAACTTGGTATTGACGCGAATACTCTGATTACACGAATCAACAGAATGCTAAATGAAGGCTTATTAAATCGCTTTGGCCCCATGTATAACGTTGAGCAAATGGGGGGCAGCTACAGTCTGATCGCAATGAAAGTACCAGCAGATGACGTAGACCTGGTTGCAGAAATCATCAATAGCTTTCCTGAAGTTGCCCACAATTATGCACGAGAACATGAGTTTAACATTTGGTTCGTACTGGCAGTAGAGTCATCCGAGCAAAAGCAAAAAGTGCTGGATGAAATTGAAAGGTGTTCGGGATATCTCGTCTACGACATGCCGAAGAAAGAGGAATTTTTTGTCGGGTTGAAATTCGATGTCTGAACAAGATCTGAGTATCGAATTGGATCGGATTGACCGGTCAATAATCGAAGTCACACAGAAGGGCCTAGCTGTATCTAGACAACCTTATCATGACGTAGCAATGCAACTCGGACTCGAAGCAGAAGATGTCATTAGACGCATGCAGAGGATGCTTAAGCATGGTGTAATACGCCGTATTGGTGCTGTGCCTAATCACTATGCTTTGGGTTATAAGGCCAATAGTATGACAGTCTGGGACGTACCAGATGAAAAGATCAAAGAATTTGGTAATTTGATTGGGCAACTGGATTTTGTCAGCCATTGCTATCACCGCCACAGACATCTACCAGACTGGCCCTATAACCTGTTTGCTATGGTACACGGTCGTGATAAGAATGCGACAAGAGATAAAGTCGAGCAGATTGCCGAGATGCTGAGAGAAAATAACCGTGGTCATGATGTACTGTACAGCACCCGTATCCTTAAAAAAACCGGCCTGAGAATCAATTCAAACAACAAAAAAACACGGAGAAATTGAAGTTTGATCTGGAATAAAGTTTATAGTCATCAATGTACTAAATATCCTAAATGCTAATTTAAATTTATTGATTGTTGCATTACGATTGATTGTTACATTACGAATTATGGGAAAAATAGAGAAATTAGATATAGATAAAATTAGTATTATTGTCTCTGCGTGCTCCGTGACCTCTGTGGTAAACTGGTTTTAGCTATGTTTAGATTAAGTAAATTTATGAGGGAAGTGGTTGAACCCATCTCACTGAGACCAATGAGGAAACCACCCGGACCAGTAGTAATCTGGAATCTGATCCGACGCTGCAACCTGACATGTAAACACTGCTATAGCATATCAGCCGATAATGACTTCCTCGGTGAATTGACTTCCGAAGAAATTTTCACTGTGATGGATGACTTGAAGCAGTTCTGCGTACCGGCTTTGATCCTCTCTGGTGGCGAACCGTTGCTACGACCAGATATCTTTGAGATATCATCACGTGCTAAGAGTATGGGTTTCTATGTTGGCTTATCCTCAAATGGAACATTAATTAACAAGAATAACATCCAAAATATCGCAGATATCGGATATGACTATGTTGGAATTAGTATTGATGGTGTTGAGGAAACCCATGACAAGTTCCGTCGTAAGGAAGGTGCGTTTAAGGCATCCATGCATGCTATAGAGCTATGTCAGCAACACAACATTAAAGTAGGTCTACGTTTTACTCTAATTCAGGATAATTCTCACGAATTACAGTGCTTGATATCGTTAATGGAAAACATGCAGATTGATAAATTTTATTTGTCGCATTTAAACTATGCTGGCCGGGGAAACCGTAACCGCAAAGATGATGTGGTTCATCAAACCACGCGTAAAGCCATGGGCTTTCTGTTTCAAACCTGCCTCGAACATATCAAGGAAGGTCGTCACACTGAATTTGTTACCGGTAATAATGACGCAGATGGCGTCTATTTGCTCCATTGGATCAGAAAACACTTTCCCGAAAGAGAGTCACAACTCAGGGCAAGTTTATCGCAATGGGGGGGTAACAGCTCTGGTGTGAACATTGCCAACATAGACAATCTCGGCAATGTTCATCCCGATACATTCTGGTGGCACTATAATCATTTTGGCAATGTAAAGGAAAGAGCTTTTTCAGAGATATGGACTAATGCCTCTGATCCCATCATGGCAGGACTAAAGGCCTCACCAAGAAAGATCAACGGGCGTTGCAGTCAATGTAATTACTTTGATATTTGTGGCGGTAATACCAGGATAAGGGCCCTTCAGTTGACCAATGATCCCTGGGGCGAAGATCCAGCCTGCTATTTGAGTGATAAAGAGATTATGGCTGAACATCAAATGACAGAAACTGAATAATTTAATGTTAGCAAATAATCGCATGAAAATAATTTTCCAACTTTTGTTATCGATAAGTATCTACATGCCTCTTTTTACACAGGCTAATGAAAGCGCCATTGCAGATTTGTATCAACTGCATTGTACAGAATGTCATGGCAGTGATCGCCTGGGCGGCACCGGACCCGCCTTGTTGCCGGAGAACCTCACTAGAGTAAGAAATAAAGAAGCTACTGAAATAATCCAGTCGGGCAGACCGGCAACTCAGATGCCAGGCTTTAAAGATATATTATCAACAGAGAATATTCAGTCACTAGTTGAATTGATCTATACGCCATTGAATGAAGTACCAACATGGGACAGCGATCTAATCAATGCCTCGCATGTCATTCATTTTTCTGCTGCACAACTTGGCAACACTCCCGTATTTGACGCAGATCCTCTAAATCTGTTCCTGGTAGTTGAAACCGGTGACCATCATGTCTCAGTTTTGGATGGGGACCGTCTTGAAGCGATTCATCGCTTCAAGAGTAGGCATGCACTGCACGGTGGTCCTAAGTTTACTAGCGATGGCCGGTTTGTATTCTTTGCCTCTCGTGATGGTTGGATTTCTAAATTCGATATGTACAACCTGAAAACAGTTGCTGAGATACGTGCAGGGATAAATACCCGCAATCTTGCAGTATCCAGTGATAGTCGTTATGTGATTGTTGGAAATTATTTGCCCAACACGTTAATTATATTGAATGCGAGTGATTTAAGCCTACTAAAAATAATTCAGGTAGAAAGTCTGGGAGGACAAAGTTCCAGAGTCAGCGCTGTTTATGATGCACGACCGCGAGAAAGTTTTATCGTTGCTTTAAAGGACCTTACGGAAGTCTGGGAGATCCCCTATGGAAAAAATGCCCAACCGGTTTATCCCGGGCTCGTCCATGACTTCCGCTATAAAGAAGCCATTCCTCTAGAAGGTCCTTTTCCTGTTCGCCGAATTCAACTAGATGATTATCTGGATGATTTTTTCTTTGATAAGAAGTATGACAATGTCATTGGCGCAGCTAGAAACAGCAAGAACTGCCAGGTAGTAAATCTTTCTGCTGGTCGCAAGATTGCAAATATTGAGGTCTCAGGTATGCCACATTTAGGTTCCGGAATTATCTGGGACTACCAGGGCCGGAAAGTTATGGCTTCTCCCAACCTGAAAGATGGTGAAGTTAGCATTATCGACATGAAGACCTGGGGTATTGTTAAAAGAATTAAAACACTGGGCCCGGGCTTCTTCATACGAAGTCACGAAAACTCTGAATACGCCTGGGTAGATGTATTTTTTGATCCAAAGAAAGATGTTATGCATGTAATTAACAAAAGCACACTGGAAATTGAAAAGACCCTGAAACCTGTACCCGGCAAGACCTCAGCCCATATTGAATTTACCCGTGATGGTAAATATGCGCTGCTGAGTATAATGGAAACAGATGGAAGTCTGATTGTTTATGATGCAAAATCCTTGGAAGAAGTTAAACGTATCCCAATGAACAAGCCTTCAGGGAAATATAATGTTTATAACAAGATCACTTTGTCGACGGGGACAAGCCACTAAAAAACTTAATTAATTATTAATTACTAAGCTAGCCAAGGTGTTTATGAAAACGAGCATCCGTAGTCTTGAAATGTTCTATAAATCAAATTTTCAAGATCTCGCCAAAGACGCCTTCTCTAAATGGCTCATCATCCTCGTAGTCATTCATCAGATCGCATATGTCGCCCAGTAGTTGCTCATGTTCGGTTTTATGAACATCGTAATGAGATGACCATATCTGCTCATGCATGATTTTTTCTTCCAGCGTAAAGTGAGATACAATCTTAGCATGTAGCTTACAGAGAGAATCCATTATAGTCACCTTCGAGCTATTACTTAAATAATTATCATACAACTCATTAATGAGTAGAATTAACTCCTCATGTTCATGGTCTACCGAAGGAGTTCTCAGACAAAAATCATCACGCCACTCAATTAGACTCATAATATTATCACCCCTGTTTCAAGATTATTTTATCAAACTGTGTTACAGGAATTCAAAACCATCAGTATCAATCTTAAAATCAATGACTAAATTCTGTTTTGAGATCAAAAGAATATCCTCTGTACGAGTATAGTCGAATCCTTCCTGACGATGACTGTCACTCAATATAGCTGTCAATGTATGCTTCCCTGGCTTGACTACAAAGTGTTGATATACAGTAGATTGCCCATCATTCGATAAGGTATTGCCAAATTAAAACTCATTTGGCTTTTGTGTGGATCGTTCTATTTCCCAACCAGATAAGAATATTGATTATTAAGAACTAATGAAACAACCGGCGGTGTTTGATTTTAAGATGGACCATCAGGGAGTAAAGGTATTGACAATATCCGGTGTTGATTATCTACAACGCTTGCGTGTTCGCCGTACAAATCAAGAAGGACAGGTTGTTAACGATGATGCTGAGTCAGCGGCTACATCTGAAGTAGAGGTGGAAGTAGATGATGAGAGCCATATTTACGAAGGACCGCTACTTAAAAATATTTTTGGTGATGCAACTCTAGGGACAGGAATTAACGTACTTATTGGTTTGGGTCTTCTCTCAGGAGTAGGTGATTGAGGGAGATTAGTTTAACTATACTAAATTCCCATATTACTCAGTGTTACCATGATGTCGTTTAATATTCCAGTTGCACGAGGGTGTCCTGTTTCAAATCGTCTGATAGCGTCCTTGATACTCAGGACTAAATTATTGTGATGATTTTCGTTAGTAGGTTCACCAAGCTTCTTTTCGGTATCACTAATTAGAGAGTTTAATCTATCTCTTACGTCAATATCGTCATTTGCAACTTTATTAACCTCTATACGAAGCTTTTCCAGTTCATTCTGTAATTTTATATTTGTCATTTCGATAACTGATTTGTTGTGTTCAGCTTGAGTCTAGCATTATAGCGTATTTATTACTTTCTATTGATCTACATCATATATTCATTGGATTCAAGGGCTAAGATCTTAGGCTGAGGCTGCTATGACACTAAAATATGTGCATATACTGCTTGTCAGTTTGACATTCATTTCATTTAGTTTACGCGGATATTGGATGATAACAAAATCTGATTTGCTACAGCATAAATTAGTTAAAAAAGCACCTCATTTTATAGATGCATTGTTGCTGCTTACCGGATTATCAATGACAATCATGTTTTATAGCCCCTTCTATAAGCAAACTTGGCTGATGTTCAAACTACTAGCGATCGTTATATATATAATCTTGGGTAGTTTTGCTTTAAAGTATGGAAAGGCTTTGCATTCACGAATAATCTTTTTAATTAGCTCATATTTCATTTTTGCCTATATCATTTTAATTGTAAGAAACCATTCAATCTTTCCGTTTTGAGTAATAACTATGAGCTCTGATCTATCAAACATGAGAAGGGAATATTCGCATTCTTCACTTAATAAAGCGAATATGAATGATAATCCTTTACTGCAGTTTGATGAGTGGCTAAAGCACGCCGTGCAAGCAGGTATAGACGTACCAAATGTGATGGCACTTGCAACTGCATCCGCAGATGCTGTTCCAAGTGTTAGATATGTTTTATTAAAAGGAGTGAGTGAAAAAGGATTTATTTTTTATGCACATACAATAAGTAAAAAAGGCAGGGATTTGACGGAAAACCCACTTGCATCTCTGGTCTTTTACTGGCCTTCTCTAGACCGGCAGGTACGTATTGAAGGCAGCGTTACCTTGGTGAGTGATGAAAAAGCGGATGAGTACTTTGACTCAAGACCGTTCGACAGCAGAGTTGCCGCATGGGTTGCCCCACAGAGTAGCATTGTCGAAAATAGACAGTATCTGGAGACACGATTCAATGATCTGGAAAAGAAATTTGCGGATGGCAGAGCACCTCGTCCTGAAGAGTGGGGTGGCTATTATGTATATCCGCAGACAATAGAATTTTGGCAGGGTCGAGAAGGAAGACTTCATGACCGAATTGAGTATAAGCGTGAGGGAGATAGTAACTGGAATATGCATAGACTTGCACCATAAGCAGTAAAAAATTTAGATCAATGTCTATCCGGGCATTTAGTGTTTAGGGTGCTTTAAATAGAGAATAAAGCGTTTAAATAAGGGTAATGTCATGTTTGATATTGATAATATATTTGCTGTAATAGTCCTTACTAAGAATAACCAGCGCGCACTAGACAGGGCAGTACGGATCGCAAAAATAGCAAATGCCAAGGTTCATGTCTGCGTTTGTATCTATTCTAAAACCGAAACAAACAATCCCGAGACCTTAATAGAAGCAGAAACTGCAAGATATACAATGTGACTTGATGAGATCATTAAGCCAGCAAGAGACAATGGTTGTGAAATTACTACTCAAATATAATGAAATAAGGATTGGCACGAAGTAATCGCACCTGCTGCAATGGCTGTTAAGAGTGAATTGATCATTAAATCCTCACGCTTCCATTCTGCCAGTGAAAGAACATTTATGAAGTTATCGGATCTGGCCTTATTCAGAATAGTCAATTCGTCGGTGATGTTAATTAAATCGGATGAAGCCAATCTGGCCCATAAATTATTAATAGCGGTAGATGCCAATAGGGAAGATGAAAAATATAAATCAATTTTTGAGAAGATCTTGGGATATGAGAAAACGGTCATCACATCTTATGACGATGGAGAATTACATATCGTGCACGCTTACACAAAATAGGAAAAATATGTTCACGCCACTGATTTAGGAAAATTGACTGGCTTGGATCAAGAATATCTACATATTGTTAGTGATGAACCAGAAAGGGCCATTGCCAAGGTAGCCAAGGAAATAAATGCCCAGGGGATAATTATTAGTCTATCAACCAAGAGCACTTTAATAAACAGAGTATTTGGTAGTGTCGGAGAATGGCTATTGAATAATCTTGATACTGACTTATTTGTAATATTTCCTGATGATGAATAATGAACGCAAGTTGCTCGTAACTGAATAACTCACGGTATAGGCCTGCTGAACAACAAAAAACACTACTTGGTATCGTTTAGTCTTACATTGATCAGCTTTCTTTTTGAGGACGTTTCGAGGCTATATGGGAAGCCAGTGTTAATTCATATAAAGTGACAACATCCTTCTGGTAAAGCTCTTTACCAGAATTTCTGACAACCAGTCCTGCAGTGAGTATTGCAGCGATGATATGGTCTTGGCTCATTTTCAATCTCCGAATTTTATCTGATAGTTAATTAATGTATAAGATATATCTCTAAATATCTGACAATGAGTTTAGGGTAAGTGATATATTTTGCGAAGATCTCGTCAGAATATTTCTACCTTTAATATTTTGTAAAAAATTCCTTCAAACGATACTATATTGCAATTGTGAAATGATGTTGTCATTGATTTTTGTGATAGAACTATGACTGATGATGATGAAACAATTGCAAAAACTTTATGGCCTGAGACCATTCTGGAAATTCTATACAGTACCTTAAAACAGGAAAAAAACCGATGCACAAATTAAAGAGGTTCTTGCCGAGATGAAGCAGAAAGGATTTAAAAGTCCTTATATTATTAAAAAGGTAGAAAAGAAGGTAGGGCACCAGGCTTCACTGCGCGCTAGAAGGTTACTAGGTAAGTAATTATTGTAAAACTAGAGTATGGAATGAGATGTAGAGCAATTTTGCTTCTATCACTGATAGTAGTTTGTCAGTTTTCTTCCACAGTTTTTGCGGAACAGTTACCGCAGGTAGAATTAAAGACCAGCATGGACTCCATTGAGTTGGGGTTATATCAGAATAAGGCACCCAGGACTGTTAAAAATTTCCTTAATTATGTGAACTCTGGTTTCTACAATAACATGATCTTTCATCGTATTGTTGCGGACTGAGTTATCCAGTCAGTGGCCTTTGATAAGAATTTGATAGGGTATGAAACCAATGAGTTGATTAGGAATGAAGCTGCCAATGGCCTGAAAAATCTACGCGGTACACTTACCATGGCCCGTCATGATGATCCACATTCAGCAGATTCACAATACTATATCAATTTAAGAGATAATACTTCTCTCGATCATAGGGCTAGAACACTTAGGGATTATGGTTACTGCGTATTTGGTCGTATGGTCAAAGGTATGTGATGTCGTTGACGCTATCGGCCTTGTTGAAACTCACGAAAGAGATGATTATAAAGACGTTCCGGTAGACCCGATTACTGTTCTGGAAGCCAAAGTAGTTTATCCGTAGTAATAAAACCCCAAGCTAAACGTCCGCCCACCCATTCTTTTTTGCTGGGAAACCATTTTACTAATTAATTGGCCCGGTCTAGTGTCGTTGAGATTCCAAAATATTGTTAAAGCAATTTTAAATCACTACCGACATACAAGAATTAATAAACTTCTTATTGATGAGGGATTTAGTTGAGAAAATAAATGCTGAAAAATACTGGAATCTCAGAGAGTTATACAGCGGAGCAACTTGAACTCAAAGGCTTTACCAGAAGTATTATCGAGATTGAGTGGCTGTTGCTTATCCTGGTGTTGTTGTATTTCGTTTCTCCTGGAGTTGAGATAGGGGATCAATATGCTGTCGTTTTGTCAATAATTAGATTTACTGGTTTTATCATTGACTTCCATTATTTTAATTTTTTTTACTGTACCTGCTCGGCGGAAGATAGCAATCGAGACTTGGACAATGATTCTGTTTTTAACCTGGGTTCTATGAAATACCGGAAAAGCTGAAAGTCCACTTATTAATTTGTATTTACTTATCATTATTTCCAATGCGTTGACTTTAGGGAAGTTAGTCACGTTCTTGGAATTCGCGTTAATTACAACAGTATATTTCTACCTGGGTTACCATGCTCACGTCAGTGAAATTTTTTCGTTGGCATAGTTTAGTTGGTTTATGGCCAAGTTTTGTCCCTTTCTCCTTATTGCCTGCATTACAACTATGTTGGCTCCTGATGTCCAATACGAATACGGAAAGGATTTATTTAAACATCTACCTGAAACTGATGACATGACTGGTCTGCTGAATAAGCGCTTTTTCAATGCATTATTGCTAAAGTAGGTTAAAAACGCTGCCAGATATTCACATTCTTTTTCGATACTACTAATTGATGCGAATAACCTAAAACAGGTGAATAACAGACATGGGCATGTGGCAGGCGATCGATTGACAAGGACGCTGCGAGACCACATGCACACTTGCTTAAGGGCTCTGATGTTATTGCGCGTTATACGTAGGTGATGAATTTGTGGCTTTATTACCAGAGACTGATGGTGAGCACGCCAGGGAAGCTGGAGAAAGGATCTGTTCGGCTGTGGAGCATACCTCATTTGATATGGATGGTAATAGGCTCACGACAACCGTCAGCATTAATACTGCAAGTTATTCAGAGGATGCAGTCGATGTCAACGAACTAATGGAAATTGCTGATCAGGCCTTGTATGTAAGTAAAAGGACTGGTCGCAATCGCGTAACACTAAATTCGAAGAAAGAAAAAACAAGAGAGGAGTCTGAAGAAAGAGAATTATTTTCCTTCATATAAAGCTTACTTATCGTGCTTGAGCTATAGATAACCCAGGCCACGATCCAGTTCTAATTTTCATTCTTTGAATAAATATAAGAGTGCTGGTTTTGCCTATTTAAAATAATTCCTGCAGAAAATTTTTCATAGTCAGCCAGGAGCGTTTATCCGCAGTTTCGTTATAAACTAATCCATGCTCTGGGTCATTTGCACTGGGGTTTGTAAAGGCATGATAGGTGTTGCCATAGACATGGATCTGCCAATCGGCGCCTGCAGCACTTAGTTCCTCTTCAAAAGCTGTTACCACTTCTACGTGCACCATAGGGTCATTGTTTCCGTGCAGGGCCAGAACTTTTGCTTTTATTTTAACATCATCAGTGTTACCCGGAGCATTGAATAATCCGTGAAAGCTGACTACACCAGCTATATCTGTGCCAATTCGCGCCAGGTCCAGCATGCACAGTCCGCCAAAGCAATAGCCAATACCAACACAATTACCACTGTCAACTTCCGCTTGTTTCTGCATGGTTTCCAATGACAGTGTTAATCTGGATTGCAGCATTGGCCTGTCTTGCAGGAAGGGCGTCATCAACTCTCTGTTTTCTTCAGGACTGTTTCCAAATACACCTTTACCATATAAATCCAATGCAAAACCTGCATAACCAAGTTCTGCTAGCTTCCGGGCTATTTCGCATACCTGTTCAACTCTTCCTGCCCAGGCATGAGAAATCAATATACCGGGACGCGGACCATCTATAGAGTCATCGTAGGTAAAATAACTCTCTAGTAAGACGCCGTTATGTTCGTATTCGATAAGTCTGTCTTTGATCATATTCACTCCCCAGTTTTTTATAATATTAGGATATATGCATTGGATGAAGCGATATACCCAAACAGCCTGTGATTATATATTCAAACCCAGTGTTTTGATTTTTCTCGTCAGCGTATTTCTTCCCCAGCCTAAAAGTTTCGCTGCGTCGTGACGTCGGCCACCTGAATATCTGAGAGATTCTTCGATTAATATTCGTTCAAACCTTGGTACAGCATCAACTAGTAGCTTAGTTTCTCCTTGTAGGCTTGATTCAATCCAATTGCGAAGCCTGGCTTCCCAATCCTCATTGTCGATACTATTATCTGTTGCGTTCCTTAACTCGGGAGGAAGGTCCTCAATATGTATTTCTTCCCCGGATGCCATTACCGTTATCCAACTACAGAAATTCTCCAACTGCCTGATATTGCCCGGCCATGGCAATTTATTCAAAAACAACTGCGTTTTTTGCAACATGTACTTAGGTTCTACTTTCAATTCCATGGCAGCCTGTCGTAGAAAATGTTTAGTTAGTTTCTGGATATCACTTCTACGCTCACGTAATGAAGGAACATGTACTCGAATTACATTTAATCGATGGAATAAATCTTCACGGAAAGTTCCTTCTTCTACTTTCTTTTCGAGATTCTGATGGGTAGCGGCAATGATTCGTACATCAGATTTAATTGGTATATGGCCTCCCACTCTATAATATTGGCCATCGGCCAGCACCCTAAGTAGCCGCGTTTGTAAATCGGCAGGCATATCTCCAATTTCATCTAGAAACAAAGTGCCTCCAGTCGCTTGTTCAAAGCGTCCTGCTCGTCTTGATTCGGCACCCGTAAAAGACCCTCTCTCATGACCAAACAACTCGGATTCCAGCAGTTCACGGGGGATTGCAGCAGTATTTATGGCAATAAACGGCCGGTCTTCTCTGGGGCTGTGATGATGCAAAGCCGTAGCAATCAAATCCTTGCCAGTACCAGATTCACCGGTGATTAAAACTGTAAGATTGGAGCGAGATAACCTGCCAATTGCTCGAAACACTTCCTGCATGACTGGAGCAGAGCCAATAATATTTGTGCGAGTTGCTTTATCTGCTGGTTTTACAATTAATTGTTTAATATTGCTTTGTCTAATGGCGCGTTTTACCAGACTAACAACTTCATTTACATCGAATGGTTTCGCAAGGTATTCAAATGCACCGTTCTGGAAGGCGGAAACAGCTCTGTCCAGATCTGAATACGCAGTCATAATGATAACGGGAATTTCTAGAGTTTGTTGTTTGATATTCTCCAGCAATGAGATTCCATCCATCCCTGGCATACGTATATCTGAAATAATAACGTCAGGAGGATCAATGCTAAGCTTTACCATTAACTTATCCGCGTTCTCAAAACTGACAACTTCAAGATTCTCCTTAGCAAGGGCTTTTTCCAGAACCCAGCGGATTGATCTGTCATCATCAACGATCCATGCAGTATTTGTACTAGTCATCATTCAACCTAAGGGGTAGTAAGATTCTGAATATAGTCTGCTCGTCTCTTCTCTCGTACTCTATATGGCCTTCATGTGATTGGATTATGGATTGCGCTATAGAAAGCCCCAGTCCTGTACCTTCTGCACGACCAGTAACCATTGGATAAAAAATACTACTTTCCATCATAGTATCCACACCGGGGCCGTTATCGATAACTTCGATTTGTACGGCAAGTTTGAAGAGTTGTCGCCTTATCGTACATTTACGTTTTATACGTGTGTTTATCCGGATATGGCCATCTTCTGCAACCGCTTGCATCGAATTCTTAATAATATTAAGAATGGCTTGTACAAGTTGTTCCCTGTCAGCAACAAGTTTTGGAAGGCCTGGATCATAGTCACGTACAATATTAATTGAGATATCAGACTCAGCCTCAAGCAGATTTTGTACGTAATCGAGAATTTCATGAATATTTACGTTTGATTGATTTAATCTGTCGTCCGGTGCGATCATTCGGTCTATTAATTTTCCCAGACGATCTGCTTCGCTAATAATAATACTTGTATACTCAATCAAATTGTTACCGTTTAATTCCTGCTCTAACAACTGCGCTGCGCCACGCAGGCCTCCCAAAGGGTTCTTAATCTCGTGCGCCATACCACGTAGGGATTCTTTTGCCACATTGTGTAATATGGAGAGACTTTCTTCACGAATGATGCGTGTCAAAGACTGCGTATCGTATAACTCAACGATTACCTGGTAACACTCCTTACTGAGTAATGGTGTAAAAATACAATCAACAGTGATTGATTGACCTGTATGAAGCCGAAGTTTTACCTCTCTTTCAGTAAATACCTGTGTCGCTTCCAATGATCGGCGTATGGTATCTACAAACCTTGTCGAATTAGGCAGTACTTTTTCTGCCTTGAGCCCTTTAGCTTTACGAAAACTGATAGAAAGCATACCTTCAGCTGAAGTATTCATATTTAGTACGCATAATTCACTATCGAATACCAATATCGCTGTGTATAGATTTTCGAAAATTTGGGCTATTCTAGCAGCAGTGCTGCTCATAGTCATTCTGTTACTGCACTAAATTAGTGTAGTAAGTATATATCTTACTCGTGGAACTAATAATCATTTTTTGTTTTTTACTGTTAAAATCGATCTGCTATAGGAGTCTGCGGTATCAAAGAAATAGATTCAGCAAGAAGTAGGCCAGTTAATTCAGAAAGCAAAATCTAAATTATTTTTTCTGAATTAATTTGATTTTGGAACAGTGCGTTTGGATTGAATTACCGGCTGACATTGCAGATGAAATGTCACTGATTCAGAGCTAATCGGGATCTTTCCAGATTGGTTTTTTACTACAGCTCTTGCCTGGCGTGTACCTTTATCTACGTTATTTACCTTAACGGTAAATAACCAGACTGTGCTGGTGGTTCAGAGTCGGGAGAACTGCCGCACTTATTGAAACATTACCAGCATTGTCCCTAATGAAAGCATCATTTACTGGACTGGTTATGCTTACACTTTTGTAGTCATTAGCTATTTTTTTCGGGCGAATAACTGGGCCGTGCAGTAGACTGTGCTGGAATAGTTTGTGTTTCCTTAATTTCTATTTTCTCCGCACCTTCAACCCGGAGTGTCTGTAAAAATGACATTGTCATTCGCATCTGCAGAGTGATAAACCTGAGTATCAGCCTGAATCTGACTGATAGACAGTAAAAGCAAGCAGAGTGCTAGAAGTCGCATAGCGCCAGCACGGTTTACCTTGAGTAAGCCTACAGCATATGACTTGTATTAATAAGGATTAGTTCAAACTCTGTACCGTCGGTTTCTGCTGAAAATCATGGTCCACACGATCTCAACCGTTTACATTCATGCATACATCGCGGCTCAACTCTGACGATTGCATCCTCACAGTCGTCTTGCGGCAGTGCCTACTACATGGGTGTAGGCACTTAGGATTTCTTTGGAACAATCCCTGAAGCACATCTATGCGCAAAAAAGCCCCAGAAGAGGACTTTTAGGCCTGAGCTACTTAAGTATTACAGGCTATAGTACATGGAAAATTCCACTGGGTGGGTGGTCATACGGAAACACGTGACCTCTTCCATCTTAAGTTCAATATATCCATCAATCATATCATCTGTAAAAACTCCACCAGCCGTGAGAAATTCTTTGTCATTGTCCAGCGCATCCAGAGCCTCATCTAGCGCAGTACAAACAGTTGGAAATCCTTTTTCTTCTTCTGAAGCCAGATCATAGAGATCCTTATCGAACGGTTTGCCCGGATCAATCTTGTTCTGGACGCCATCCAAACCAGCCATCATCATTGCTGCAAATGTGAAGTAAGGGTTACCACAGGAGTCCGGATAGCGGATTTCAATTCGGCGTGCTCTGGGATTGGAGACCCATGGTACCCGACATGATGCTGATCGGTTTCTTGCTGAGTAGGCTAATAATACAGGTGCTTCAAAACCCGGCACCAATCTTTTATAACTGTTGGTACTGGAGTTTGTAAAGGCGTTAATGGCCTTTGAATGTTTAAAAATTCCTCCAACGTAATGTAGGGCAGTTTCAGATAAGCCACCGTACTTGTCTCCCGAGAAAAGGTTCTCACCATCTTTGAATAATGACTGGTGAACATGCATCCCATTCCCATTATCGCCAACTAAAGGTTTGGGCATAAACGTAGCAGTCTTTCCGTATCCATGTGCAACATTTAACACACAATATTTCAAGATTAAAAGTTCGTCTGCTTTTCTAACCAGCGAATTGAATTTGGTACCAATTTCAGCCTGACCTGCAGTTGCCACTTCGTGGTGGTGTACTTCAACATGAACGCCCATTTCTTCCATAGCAGAACACATGGCGGTTCGGATGTTTTGCAGTGAATCAACCGGCGGAACAGGAAAATATCCACCTTTTACTCCGGGACGATGGCCAATATTTCCTTCGTCAAAGGGTCTGTCGCTGTTCCAGCTACCCTCTTCGGAATCAATTTCATAAAAGGCACTGTTAAGATTATCTCCCCATCTTACTTCATCAAATATAAAAAATTCTGGCTCTGGCCCAAAAAACGCTGTATCTGCAATTCCTGTAGAGGCAAGATATGCCTCAGCCTTTTTTGCTATTGAACGAGGATCTCTCTCATAACCTTGCATAGTTGTTGGTTCGAGTACATCACAACGGAGGTTAATCGTGAATTCATCATAAAATGGATCAAGTACCACGGTGTCAGTATCAGGCATCAAGACCATGTCGGATTCATCTATTCCTTTCCAGCCTGAAATAGACGAACCATCAAACATCTTGCCAGCTTCGAAGAAATCATCACTTGCCTCAGCAACAGGGATGGTAACGTGTTGTTCCTTACCCCGCGTATCACAAAATCTCAAGTCAACCCATTTGACATCATTCTCCTTTATTAACTGCTGGACTTTCTCTTTAGACATATCTGTAAGCTCCCGTGTAGTAAGTAGTATTTAAAATATTGAAGAACCCGCTTCATAAGCAAAGTGCTTTAAAATTTGAATTCAGGTAACCCAAAGTTAATTCTTAATCGCTGCTGAAATAATGTTACGATCTCACATAAACCTCGCTCCGGACAGAAATTTTGTTTTTAACTGGGGTTGGATTGTTATATTTGACCGACGTCAGCACAATTTTCAATCACCAAGCACACGCCAAATAGTGTACAAAACCGATGAGCATTTGTTTGAATTTGATCAATTTATACTGTATTAAATCACTCAAGCTCATACCCTTATCCTCTTTGGGAGCTATTTTTTAATAGCTTTATGTTATGTAACTTTTATTCAACGAGTATAACCAGCTTATTGACTTAGCTCTAGAGCATCTCAAGTATAGAAGGAATCATTCCTCCTTAGTTAGTGAACAATGAAAATGATCAACGTCTATATTACTCTGATCATTTCCTCAAATTAGCAGTATGCATGCCAGATAAAAAATCTAATAATTCTTTTATAAAACAGAAAGTTAACATTAGTTAAAAAAGATGTACTGCACTATCTTAGTGTGGTAGATAAGTGACTGCACCAGCATGGTGCAATTCACCTGTAATTGTTATGTATTGTTGAGTCAAGGTGACAGCTATTCTTTATGGTATCAGACTTTCTTTAGCTATCAGCTCATCGATTGATTCACGCTGGCGCACCTCGTGTATTTCATACTTATCTATCATTATCTCCGCTGCTCTTGGCCTGGAGTTGTAATTTGAACTTAAGCAAAAGCCATAAGCACCCGCTGAGCAAATAGCCAACAAATCACCTTGTTGCAAGGCAATCGTTCTATCTAAAGCTACAAAATCACTCGATTCACAAATGGGGCCTACTATGTCGTACACTTTTGACAAGGCTTTCGTGTTCTCTTTAAGCGGAAGTATTTCATGCCAGGCGTCGTATAAGGTTGGCCGAAGTAAATCATTCATTGCAGCATCGACAATCGCAAAGTTCTTTTTGGAGTTTTCTTTCAAATATTCAACCTGCGTGAGTAATACACCAGCATTACCAACAATCGAGCGGCCAGGTTCCAACAAAATTTCTCCGGAAGATTCTGGAATAACATCACAAAGTGACTTAACAAAATCATCCAACTTGGGGGGTGTTTCATCTTGATAAATAATTCCCAACCCTCCCCCTATATCGGTGTGTTGTATGTTGATATTGCGAGTCTGTAATTGCTCTGTAAATGTATTGATTCTCTCAATTGCATCTGCAAAAGGCTTTGCACTTGTTATTTGAGAACCAATATGGAAATTGATGCCAACTACATCTATGTTTTTTAATGTATTTGCTTGCTCATATACCTGTATCGCATCTCGATAAACAATACCAAATTTATTCTCTTCCAATCCTGTAGAGATATAGGGATGGGTCTTGGCGTCAATATCAGGGTTAATACGAGGGGCTATCGGCGCGATTTTTCCCATTTCCTCTGCAACCTGATTTAAACGGTGTAATTCCTGAGGTGACTCGATATTGAAGCACTTAATACCGACTTCCAAAGCCCTTTTCATTTCTTGACGTTTTTTTCCAACACCGGAAAAAATTATATTTGTTGCCTTTCCATCTGCAGCGAGAACCCTTTCCAGTTCACCAATAGACACGATATCAAACCCAGAACCTAATTCGGCCAGTAAATTCAATACGGCAAGGTTACTGTTGGCCTTCACTGAGTAACAGATTAAATGAGAACGTCCAGCGAAGGCCTGATCATAGATTTGCCACTGTTTCTCTATTGCAGCACGAGAGTATACATAGCAAGGTGTGCCATATTCTTCAACAACCCTGGTCAACGGAACTTCTTCGATCATCAAGTGGCCTTTCAGGTAATTAAAGTGTTGCACGATTACAAAGTCGACGAGATCAGGGTAGCGGTAACCTGCTTATCCGAGATCGTCAAATCACCCTTTTGTCCACAAGCGAATAAAATCATAATCGCAAATAGCAAAATAGCAAGTTTATGTAATTTCATAATGAAGCGGAGATTCATGTTTATCCCCTGGTTAAGGTCACAATTTCAAAATTGAACGTATTGTATATAAAAAATACAATTATAATCGCCAATACTTCTCTACATGTGAATAAATACTGTGTCTTTTAATATTTATACTGATTTTTTTTACATGTGAAAGTTTACACGGCTTTGGTTTTGTTCCCTGGCTTCTCTTACTATCTATAAGACGCTTTATGTTTCGTATTTTTTATTCTTATACGATCTTTTGGCACTACAAACATCTCTTCCGATGCATGTTCAATTGGAATTTTACGAGTAATGTATTCTTCAATTTCGTACTAAGGAATAAACGTACTCCTCACAAATCAGACTGACAGCATCACCACTGGCACCTGCTCGCGCAGGTTGCCGATACGATACACATAGTCTTCCGCACTTTGGATCATATCAAAATTTATTACATGACTGATATCTGGAATATGTAATCCTTGTGAAGCAAGATCTGTAGCTACCAATAGCGGTAGTTTTCCTTCTGAGAAGTTCTTGAATAGCCGCTGACACTTTTTTTATAGTACATCGCCAGAGGGGGTTGGACACTACCAAATTAAAGCTCATTCAGCGACAACCCCCGGATGCTTAATGCAAACAGGTACATAAAGATACCGATTCCCAGTTGAAATTATCCAATATACAGTATGGCTTTATTATCGATTTAGTTTGAGT
>Ga0056107_100007_pt1 | contig 54467 bp, 84 predicted proteins | sample WorMetcrassitun2_FD_77006 | JGI IMG/M metagenome (GOLD analysis project Ga0056107, IMG submission 77006) | Marine gutless worms symbiont microbial communities from Max Planck institute for Marine Microbiology, Germany - Olavius crassitunicatus.2 ...
CTTGTCGGTTCAATCTGGTGCGTGCCGAGACCTATCGATTTCTAAGAATGCGTTCCTTTGCTTGTTGGGAAAATGCAGCAATGACCTAGGTTGATATCAAACAGATTTTAGTAGTTCAAGGAACTTAACTTGGCAATGTCTATTTAACCTATTAATATTCAATAACCTTGCTATTCTACCGGAAATTATATCAAGTTGAATGCCGCCAATTTCCGAAACTTATTAGGTAGAAACTCACGGTTTAGTTCTTATTTATCCAATCCCTAAATACAATCATTACAAATCTCCAAATTTAACGTGAACGAAACTAACATTTACCGATCAGCAGAATTTCTGTTAAGTGCTAATAAAATTGTCCAGCTTCCACCTGATCAAGGTAAGGAGGTCGCATTTGCCGGGCGTTCAAACGCTGGAAAATCCAGCGTTATTAACACAATTACAAATATTAAGTCCCTGGCTAGAACAAGTAAAATACCAGGGCGAACCCAGCTAATTAACTTTTTTACCCTGGTTGGGAACCGTCGCCTGGCGGACTTGCCTGGATATGGTTTCGCCAAGGTCCCTGTTAAAGTCAGACAGCAATGGGGTAAAACCCTCAGGATGTATTTTGAAACAAGGCAATCGTTACATGGTTTGATACTGATTGTTGATATTAGACGCGAGTTAAGTGAGGAGGATGAGCAGATGTTGGAGTGGTGTCGTGTCAATTACTTGCCAGTGCGTATTCTATTGAATAAAGCAGATAAACTCTCGTATAGTGCGGCAAAGCAGACTCTTTTAAGGGTACGGCAAAGGATTGGTGAGCAAAATGTGGGTGTTCAAATATTTTCAGCCTTGAAAAAAACTGGTATGGATGAATTACAGAACCAACTGGATGGTTGGTTTTTGATAGAAAAGTGAATGAATTCAAGGCAAAAAGAACGGCACCGAATTGCTTAATGGATGGTGTGCTACCGCAGCCTAGATTTCCCGGTTGTGGAGACCGGGGCTTGTTTGCAGTTTTGATGCAACTTAAACAGTTAAAACATTATTGTTTATGACGCACATAATTGCTACTTGGTTCAATCATTTTGAATTATTAACGTGTTTTATACACAGTCTAGTAGCAAAATGGACGTAAATAACGAGTTTATCTGAGAAAAATGCTCTGGATACCGCATTGTTACGTGTAACATATTGAAAATATAGCAAATATTAATAATTGAATGGAATTTAACAAATTTGTTACAAGGCCGATAAGAAAGCTAATTTTAGATATATGTTCTCACTTCATCCACAAAGTTATCCACAGAAAATGTGGATAATAAGTTAACCACATGCATAGCAAAGGGTTATAGTCCTAATACTAGGAAACACATTAGATAATTCGGCTAAGCGATTATTTTTTTGATTTCAGGCTATTATTTAGCAATCTCTTCCAGCAAATTCAACAAAAATTTATAGTTTTCCAAGATGTCTACTATCGCTATCTGTTAATTTATCCGCAAACAAGGTACATAGCCACTTTTCTAAAGCATATTCGTGTTTTGCTGTGTCCTAGTGCTCTCAGAGGTTCGCCACCAACAATATTCATAGCGCTTGATGAGCGCGTAGAAAACTGTTTAGGATATTGCTAGTTGGGCAGGGTAATTTCACCACTCAGGATTTTTTTGAGTGTATCAACATAAAACTTGTGTTCGGTTACCAGCACGCGTTCGGCTAGGCTATCGGCGGTTTCACCATGAATCACCGGTACAGTACACTGTGCCAGTATAGGCCCATGATCATATTTATCATCAACCACATGGATTGTTACACCTGTCTCTTTGTCTCCTGAAGCAATGACAGCTTCGTGAACGTTCTTACCGTACATTCCCTGCCCTCCGTATTTCGGCAACAGGGCAGGATGAATATTCAAAATTCGACCTTCATATTCTCCCAGGGTTATGGGACCAATTTTCTTCATGTAGCCAGCCAGGATAACCAAGTCGACATTATGTTTTTTTAGCGTATCTGCTATTTTCTGATCTAGTATTTCTGGCTCATGGAAACTGACGGCACTGAGATGGTAGCCCGGAATATCTTCTGCTGCAGCACGATTCAGCGCGTCAGAGTCACCGTTATTACTAATGATAACTGCAGGTTCTGCTAGCAAACTATCAGACTTACAGGCATCAATAATACACCGCATATTACTTCCATGATAAGACACCAGAAATCCAAGCTTCATCATATTCTAGGTACTTACGAAAGGCTTACCTGAAATCCAAGTTTGGTAAGACTTTCCTGCAGTACTTTATCTTTGATATTCAATTTTATTTTCGTTGCATCAAATTCCCGCCGAGCAGGATAGTTACTTCTCAGTTTATCAAAAAATGTTGCCCTTTGTCGCTTATCAAGCTCCAGTATTTGCCTGAATGCTGCGCTATCACTTCTTACATCGTAACTGGCCAAAACTGTCATCTGAATTGCTTCAACGGTATCTGTATATTCCGTAATACTAATCTCAGATATATCAGTATCGTAAAAAGATTCTACTACAGAACCATCAATGTCTATTTCAAAATATTCGCAAGCTTGCATGAATACTGTCTTTGATGCTGCTTGTTTTCCATCCATACTATATCCGGCAATATGGGGTGTACTGATTGCAGCTAATGATATTAATTCTATATTAATTTCCGGTTCATTGTCCCAGACATCCAGGATTACCCTGGCCTGGCTATTTTGCTTTAGAAAAACTTGCAGAGCCGCTTCATCAATCACAGCTCCGCGAGAGGAATTAACCAAGATCACATTACTTTTTAAATACCCGAGAAATTCCTGATTGACCATTGCTATGGTCGGGCGGGCACCATTATCAACCAGCGGTACATGCAAACTAATGATATCTGCTTGTAAGAGTTCTGAGAGCTGTCGATATCTCCCATCACCAGTCAATTCCTGCAACGGAGGGTCGTATTCAATCGCTTGCATACCAATGCTCTTAATGAAGCCACTTAGCCTGGATCCAACATGTCCACAGCCTACAATTCCAACTGATTTCGAAGTGAGATCGAATCCTTCCTGATCAGCCAGGACTAACAGGGAGCTCAATACATATTCAGCAACTGATATGGCGTTGCTGCCTGGAGCATGAGCAAACCCAATATTCTTGTCTTGTAAATATTGCTGATCGATATGATCAATTCCACTGGTTGCGCTGCCAACAAATTTTATCTGGCTGTTTTGCAATAAAGTTTCATTAACCGGTGTAATAGTTCTAACAACGAGAATATCTGCATCGTGAACAATAGTTGAATCAATTTCCCGGCCGATAACAGACACTATCTCGCCAATATGGGAAAAAAAATCAAGGGCAAAAGGGATATCTTTATCAACAATTATTTTCATTACATGAGATACAAATTTATATTTGACTACCATGGATGGCTAGAATTTTTGTAATGTAGGGACAGCTGCAAGTGTACATTTAACTGCTGAAAGCAGTTAAATGTCTTTGTCTTGTATGTTAAATCAGCGTTTTATGGCCTGCTATCTAGCGTCGCCCCTTCTTTCTCTATCGACATTAGATCCTGTTTTGATACTCCAAGCGTCAGGATCACCTGACTGGCAACATAGATGGATGAATAGGTGCCTATCAAGACGCCAATAATCAAAGCCAGGGAAAAGGCGTGAATAATTTTACCACCAAATATAAACAGTGCTGCTAATACTAGCAGGGTTGTTAGCGAAGTAATAAGAGTTCTACTCAACGTCTGATTGAGAGAAGTATTAATGACTTCTCTGGACTCTGCTTTTTTCATTTTCCGAAAATTCTCTCGGATACGATCAAAAACAACAATAGTATCGTTCAATGAATAGCCAATTACTGCCAGAAGCGCCGCCAATACTGTCAGGTTAAAATCCAATTGTAATACCGAAAAAACACCAACGGTGATTATCACATCATGTACCAGAGCAGCGATAGCCCCAACTGAAAAGCGTAGTTGAAACCGTAATGTAACATAGAGCAGAATCCCTCCCAGTGCATACAGCATTGCCAGACCTCCACTTTCTGTTAGATCTTCACCAACTTCCGGGCCAACAAATTCCACTCTCCGTATTTCAACTGCTTGACCAGCTTGCTGTAAGAGATTAATCAGCTCATTGCTTATGGTAGAACTATTCATATTCTCTTGAGACACGATCCTTATGAGAACATTTTTTGCTGTGCCAAAATACTGCACTATTGCATCACTAAACTGTGAATTAGCTAGCGCTACACGAACATTATCCAGTTCAATAGTCTCCTGGTAACCCAGTTCAACCAGGGTTCCTCCACTAAAATCAATACCAAAATTAAGTCCATTTACGAATAATGAAACGATCGAAACGATTAGCAACAGGCCAGAACAAATAGCAGCTATTCGACGACTGCCGACGAAATCAAATTTATATTGATGCTTTTGTTTCATTCGTTTACCTTCATTATTCTGATTTTTAGATCGTGATCTTCGTTAGTTTTTTACCACCATAAATAAAGTTAATAATTGCCCGGGTAACCATAATGGCGGTAAACATGGAACAAATAATTCCTAAGGACAAGGTGACGGCGAATCCCTTTATAGGACCGACTCCAAAACTAAACAACACCAGTGCCGCTATCAAGGTTGTTATATTGGCATCAGCAATGGTAGAAAAGGCCTTCTCGTAACCGGCATGAATACTGGCCTGTGGGGAATTACCATTTTTTAGTTCTTCCCGAATACGCTGAAAAATTAACACATTGGCATCTACAGCCATACCCACTGTCAAAACAATACCGGCTATACCTGGCAGGGTGAGGGTTGTCTGCAGCATGGATAGTAGAGCAACTATCAAGACCAAATTTAACGACAGGGCAATTGCAGCGGCGACGCCAAACGTTTTGAAGTAAAGCAGCATAAATAGCAGTACCAAGGCCATCCCAATCTGGACTGATTTGAAACCCTTGTCGATATTGTCCTGCCCAAGGCTTGGGCCTACCGTTCTTTCTTCTACAATCTCAATCGGCGCCGCTAGGGCCCCGGCACGCAGTAGAAGCGCCAGATCGCGCGCCTCGTTGGTGGAGTCTAGACCAGAAATCTGAAATATCTTTCCTAACTGCTCCAGAATAACCGCCGTATTAATTACTTCTTCAATAGTTTGCTTTTTTTTGACCAGTTCACCATCCACTTTCACAGTTTCCGTCTTGTTCTCTATAAAAACGGTGGCCATGAGCTTACCCACTTCTTCACGTGTCTTACGGCTGAATATTTGTCCCCCCTGCCCATCCAGGGTAATAGAGACGATTGGACTACCAGTACTTGGATCAATTGTCGATGCCGCATTAGTGATGTAATCACCAGTAAGCATGATCTGTTTTTTCAGTAACACTGGCTGGTCGTTTTGATAGTACAGTTTGGAGCCCGCTGGTACCCTGCCGTTTACAGCCTCCTGCGCAATATGTTCCTCGTCCACCATACGAAATTCCAAGGTCGCAGTAGCACCAAGGATTTCCTTGGCGCGTACGATGTCCTGAACTCCTGGTAGCTGCACAACGATACGGTCCTGTCCTTGTTGCTGTATCACTGGTTCGGCAACGCCCAGTTCATTTACCCGCTTTCTTAGGGTGGTAATATTTTGCTGCAGCGCAAGGCGCTGCGTCTCTTTTACAGCCGTCTCACTTAAACTGGCCTGTAGTTGAAAATCTTTCGAAACATTACCTAATTCTGTCAACCCTAAATCAGGGTAATTATCTTCAATTAGTGGAATACTATCGCTGCGTTGCTGGGCATCTCTAAAGTGAATCAACAAGCCACCTTCAGCCTGGTGGGTTATTGTTTTGTAGCGTATTTTGTTTTCCCGCAGTAAGGCTCGCAAATCTGAAGCATAGCGTTCCTCAGATTTATCGATGGCCGCCGGCATATCTACTTCCATGAGAAAATGTACCCCCCCGCGCAGGTCAAGCCCTAGAAACATTGGTTCTGCTCCCAATATCCGCAGCCAGTTCGGTGTCGCTGCTACCAGATTCAAGGCAACAGAATAATTTGAGCCTAAGGTATCACCGACAACCGATTGAGCCCGTAGCTGGGTCTCTTCATTATCGAAGCGAACAAGCATTGTATTGATGCCGAGCTCAATCTCAGTGGCCTCTATACCAGCTTCCATCAGGGCATCTTCTACTTCGAGCTGGGTTAACTCACCGACTTCTGCTGACCTGGACGGAGAGATCTGTATCGCCGGATCCTCGGGATATATATTCGGCAACGCATAAACCGTACCGACAACAGTAATGATCAGGATTAATATATATTTCCAAAGTGGGTAACGTTTCATAGCTCAGGTTCTTCTTATAAATACTTTATCTGGGGTTACTAGTTATTACAGCCCCTTAATGGTCCCTTTTGGCAGCACCGTCGAAATAGCATGTTTTTGAATTTTTATTTCCAGGTCTTTAGCGATTTCTATCGCAATAAAATTCTCACCAATTTTATTGATGCGCCCTAACATACCTCCGTTAGTCACTACCTCGTCACCTTTTGTCAGGATTTTCAACATTTTTTTATGCTCATTAGCTTGTTTTTTTTGCGGCCTGATAAGCAAAAGATAGAAGATGAAAAAAAAAGCCAGCATCATAAAGAAAAAGGGGCCCCCGCCCCCTTGCGGTTGAGCCCCTTGAGCCCAGGCACTACTGAGGAAAAAATCTAACATTTGTTATGCTCATAAATTGTAAAGCGCGTTATTATGCCACAGACGCCGGATTTTGCTTACGTTTTGCATAAAAATTAGCAACATAGGCATCTAATGTATGATTCTCAATGGCATTTCTCAAGTCGGCTATCAAGGCATGATAATAAGATAGATTGTGTATGGTATTCAGGCGTACTCCCAGGATCTCATTGGTTTTGTCCAAATGATGTAAATACGCACGGCTATAGTGTTGGCAAGTATAGCAATTGCACTCATTATCCAGAGGATCTTCAGATTGACGGTGTTTGGCGTTACGGATCTTAATGAAGCCTGTAGAAGTAAATAAATAGTCATTTCTGGCGTTTCTAGTTGGCAGAACGCAGTCAAACATATCTATCCCCCGGCAAACCGCTGCAACAATATCTTCCGGCGTACCCACTCCCATTAAGTACCGAGGAGCCTTTGCAAGCATTAGAGGAGAGAGCTGTTCGACAATTTTTAACATTTGCCACACTGGCTCCCCAACTGAGAGGCCACCGATAGCATATCCGTCAAAACCTATCTCTGTCAGACCGCTAAGTGATGCTTCCCTGAGATGTTCGTACATGCCGCCCTGGACGATACCAAACAGAGCGCCTGGATGCTGACCATGTGCCTCTTTACAACGTTTGGCCCAGCGTAGGGATAGTTGCATGGATGATTCGGCCTGTTGTTCTGAGGCAGGGAAGGGCATGCACTCATCAAAAATCATTGCTATGTCTGAATTGAGACTATGTTGAACTGCTATTGCTTCCTCTGGCCCAAGAAAGACCTTGTCTCCGTTTATGGGGGACTGGAAATGTACACCTTGTTCAGAAATCTCCCTTCTCTCAGCCAGGCTGTAGACTTGGAAGCCGCCGGAATCGGTTAAGATTGGCCGCTGCCAATGCATAAATTCATGCAAGCCACCGTGTTGTTCTATTATCTCTACTCCAGGGCGCAGCATAAGATGGAATGTATTGCCGAGGATTAATTGACTGCCAATATTACTTAATTCCTCTGGCGTCATGCACTTAACTGTTCCATAAGTTCCCACGGGCATAAATACTGGTGTTTCTACAGTACCTCGTGGAAATGTTATCCGACCACTGCGTGCCGCATTATCCTGATGTAGTAACTCAAATTTCACTTTCTTTCTACTAGTTGTTTGTTCTTGTCGTGAACATTGCGTCGCCGTAACTAAAAAAGTGGTATTTTTCTGCTATCGCATGCTTATAAGCAGTTAATATCTGATTTCTTCCTGCAAAGGCGCATAACAACATAAGCAATGTTGATTCCGGTAAATGAAAATTTGTCACTAAGGCATCAACAAGCTGAAACTCATAACCTGGGTAGATAAAAATATCAGTTTCTCCAGCCATTGCCTGTAATGTCCCATTTTTTACTGCCGATTCCAGACTTCTCACAACCGTCGTCCCTACTGCCACCACCTTTCCTTGCTTTTGCCTTGTTTCTTCAACACATTCACACAATAATTCGTTAATCTCAAATCTTTCCTTATGCATCTTGTGCTGTCCAATGTCTTCAACTCTAATTGGTTGAAAAGTCCCGGCACCAACGTGTAAGGTCACATAGCCAATTTGGCACCCTTTAGCTAAGATTTTTTCCAGCAAAGCTTCGGTAAAATGAAGTCCGACTGTCGGTGCAGCGACGGCACCTGGGTTTCTGGCAAATATAGTTTGATACCTTTCCTCATCCAATAATTCATCCTCACGGTTAATATAGGGAGGTAAGGGGATATGACCAATTTTTTCCAGTAATTTTTCCAATGAGAGATGTTCAGGTATGTTCAAGACGAAAAATTCATCCTGCCTGCCGATAATTTCTAAGCTGTCGCCATTTTCTAATATTATTTGTGAACCACTTTTTGGGGCCTTGTTAGACTGCAGTTGAGCTAATATTTTCCCTCCGTTCAACTCTCTCTCGACAAGGATCTCTACCTTGCCTCCTGTTTCTTTGCTGCCATACAGTCGAGCAGGAATGACCCTAGTATCATTAAAAACAATTAGATCGTCAGGATCTAGTAGTGAAAGCAGATCATTGAACTTCCAGTCCTTCATTGCCCCGGTACTACTGTTCAAGTACAGCAACTGACTGTCTTCACGTCTTTCAGGAGGATATTGGGCTATTAGCTCTTTGGGAAGATGATAGGAAAAATCGCTACACAGCATATTTCAGGATTTTAACAATGGGAGATTTTAATTGAAAGTAAGTTTCCTTATACTTAGCGCCACCCGCCTTCATGACCATTGCCGGAGTGACGGAATTGGTAGGTGCGTCGGATTCAAAATCCGCAAGTGATTTTACATCCCAAGAGAAAAAAGGTAAGTTTTTAGAAATGCCAGAGTGATGAAATTGGTAGACATGAGGGATTCAAAATCCCTTGTCCGCGAGGACGTGCCGGTTCGAGTCCGGCCTCTGGTACCATCTAACACTAACCTGGAAACAACAGATTATTTTCAGCAATAATCACTCAATAATGCTTTGTGGTGCACTGGGGATACAAACGGAAGTAATCTGAAGAAACACCTAACAAGCCCTGGCATCATCAGTTTCTATCAGCCAATGCGCACCCTTACCTTCTGTTCACACATTAAAGATGAACAGGAATATTTTTGTGCCACTCCAAGATCTGCTTGTATTCAATCTGATCTAACCATGCGGCAAAGGTTTAATCTAATAAACTTCCCTCGGTACTGTAAAGCACAAGTGATCCTGAGCGACCCTAACAATTCGCAGTTTTTGTTTCCACCCTGTCTACACGCCTGAAGATTAGGACTTATACTAGAAAAATGGCGATGAATTTTATCCTACTCTCACATTACGAACGGCTGGCTGCATGATGGTACGGGATATGAGCTTTCAGGAAGGACACGTTCATTATGGCGGAGCAAAGTAAGTTTAGCTTTCGTTACCAACATGATTTACTACCTTTCTCAGTCATTTAATACCCTCATCGATATCATTTTCTGTAATGGCAATAAAACCTAACGTCAGGCCACATTGCTCGTTTTCATCACCTTTTATGTCGACTGGAAATATACCGACTAATCTGATCTGGCACGCCGTCATCAGCTGGTTTTGCTGGCTCGCCTTAATCGTATTGAGCCACACCAAAATGTGTAAACCTGCATTGTCGCCGCTCAAGTTAAAGTCACCCGCTGGAAATCGCCTATGTAGGCTGTCTACCAAATTATTTCGGCGCTGATTGTAGATCTTCCGTATTCGTCGGATATGCTGCTGATGGTGACCCTCTGTCATCCAGAGTGCCATAGCAGATTGTTGCAAGCTGAATGATTGAAAATCCGTCAACCACCGCAACGCGACAAAAGGCTCCACCAATGTTTCAGGTAATATCACATAACCCAACCGCGGAGAGGAAAATAAAATCTTCGAAAAGGTACCCACATAAATCGTGCGTCGTATGCGTCTAATTCCTGCACACACTCAATTTGGTGACTGTCGTAACGGTACTTACTGTCATAATCATCTTCTATGATGTAGGCGTCGTGCTTCCGCGCCCATTGAATCAGTGCTACACGCCGGGCCAAGGACATGACAACACCGGTGGGAAATTGGTGAGAAGGTATCACATACACCAGTTTTGGCCGATGATATTTTGTACCTAGCTGAGCCACCTGGATGCCTTCCTTATCAACCGCGACTAACTGTAATCTAGCCTGGTGGGTGACGAACAAATGCTGCGCACCAATATAGCCGAGGCGTTCCATCACAACGGCGTTTCCCGGGTTAATCAGCAACCGCGCCAGCAAATCAAAAGCATGCTGAGAGCCATTAACAATGACGATGTTGCCGGCTTCACAGCGACACCTGATTATGTGCAAATGATCGGCAATCGCCTCTCACAACGCATCATTACCCTGAGGATGATCTAGCGTGACGGAGGTCCTGCGGGAGCTTGCGTTAATGAGTCGCCGCCATATCGCTAAACTACGCTCATTTAAACTGACGTCACCCAGGCGAAAATCGTACCGCATCGGCGCGGAAGCATTCTAAGGCCGTCAGTCGTTTTCAAAAAGTCGGTTAACTGTTTTGACGGTATCAGACAGAGACGAAGTACTGTGTACATCTCCTGCAAAACAGATTCGATGGTCGTCAACGAAGGTGGCGTCGGGGAGCGCTTCAACGACGAACGTTCCTGAGCCTACCTTAGAATACGTGTAGCCTTCGGCCGTAAACTGCTCAAAGGCTTGTAGTACTGAGGTTCGCGATACCGTCAATTGATCCGCCAACTCGCGACTGGAAAGCAGCTTTTGACCCGGGGCGAGTTCACCATTGAGCACTTTGTGACGTAATTGCTCGTAGATTTGTCGATACAGCGGCTGGGAGTCTTTGAATGCGATCAACACAACGATGCTCAATAATATTAGTATGACATATAATCTAATAAATGGATATATTAACCATACCATTAATTTTGCATTCTGAGCCAGGTAGTTATCGAAATAGTCCTAGTATCAAGTCAGGATTGCGGACGCGCAACGCAACCTGCGGCGTTAAACGGAAAGGAAATTTGTAGTATGAGCGACAAGTTCAAGAGTGGATGTCTTTGTGGTGAGGTACGATATGAGTGCAGCGAAAAGTCCATATCCCAATTCCTTTGTCATTGTACTGACTGCCAAAAAGCTACAGGCTACCAAGTTTCGCCTGGATTTATGGTTAAGAAGTCCGGTGCCGTCATAACTGGTTCATATTTGGAGCATAAAATAATAACAGCATCAGGAAGGGACATGATAATAAAGTTCTGCTCCGTGTGTGGCTCTCGTATTTTTGAAGAGTGCATTGGCATGGACGAAATTTATATGTTCAATACAGGATCACTGGACGATCAGTCTGTTTTTGAACCAGAAATGCACTATTGGGTACAAAGCATCACAAAATGGTATCAAATAACAGATGACCTACCGCAATACGAAAAACAACCAGACGTCGAGTGATGTCGTTTAACAAGTGATTGTGATCTGAAAGCAAGCCAGCAGAGCCTTCATGCAGATTTGAGAACCAATGTAGTCACATCCCGGGCGCAAAAGAGCCGCTAGTCTAGTCCGGGCTTGCGCCTGATGGTGTCTCCACCTCTACAATATGGTCAGCGGACATAACTCTCCAACAAGGAAATATCTCATCAAGTGACAGAAGATACATAACGACAAAAACGATCAAAATCAATCATTCCGCCGGTCAGAATCAAGCCAACCTTTTTCCACTCATTTACTGTTTTTCGCAACTCAAAGCCGCCAACGGCGTAGCCGCAGCCACCTCAGTCAGATTGTAGATGCATTGGTAGTATTGATACATGGCAGCCTTAATCTCATCATTCGTAACAGTCACTATTCGTGCGGCCCCAGAACAGATAATCTCAAAAGCCTCCTTCATCGGTGCGCGGGCAGCAACACCATCGGCGATAGTTATGGCCTGTTCTGTGGTGATAATTTTTCCGGCATCGAAGGAATGGGCAAAAGTCGGCGCCACTTCTGACACCACTCCGATAGTTTCTGTCGTTAGGCCCAACAGCCCTAGTCTTGATCAGATCGCGGATACCGGAACCCATGTCGGATAGTGACGTAAACGGTATTGAAGTCTTTGACGGCGGTTAGCAATTCCAGAGCATAGCTGACCACCCCTAATACCAAATCTCACTCGAATGGCGCGACCTGCCTGTATCCACAGGCCTCTTGCAACTCAAGACTGTGAAGGCGAGCAGCTTCAAAGTCTTCCCCGTGAATAATCAAGTTGGCGCCATGAGCCTCTATGCCAGATTCTGATCAAGACTGTTACATTTCGGTGCCACGATAGTGACCGACAATTCAGCCCGCTTGCCGACATAGGCCAAACTCTGACCGTGGTTTCCTCGAGTGGCCGAAATTAACCCTGTCTGGCGTACTCCATCGCTAAGTAATCGATTCACCAGATTGATCCCACCACGCACTTTGAATGCGGTGGTCGGTGTGTGATTCTCATGCTTAACCCAGACATCACAGCTCGTACTTTGGCACAGCATCGGCCAGTTGTGTTGAGTGGTAAGGGCTGATGGGTTGTGTTGAGTGGTAAGGGCTGATGGTTTGATGAATCAATCCGGCAGCTTGTTCTAATTCATCCAAAGTAAACATCGATTATCTCCATGTAGCCATGCGGCCTAATTGAAGAAATGTCTGCTTTAACGACCATAAGAATCTTTCATTTGGCACGTTTAAACAACTGGCAAATATGCTATCGTGCAACTATTGCATGGCGGATAATGTATTTCGGTACGGGTGAGTATATCCATGATGGAAAACAATCGTTGGACACCGGATTTCAATAACGGCTCCGGGTCGCTGTACCTGCGTCTGGTTGAGGCTTTGGCCACGGCTATCGAGAATGGCGAATTGGCTGTCAGTAAAAAGCTACTGCCGCAGCGCCAGCTGGCATGGCACCTGGACATCAATCTCAGCATCGTGACCAAAAAGCCTTTCAGAAGGCACCCAAGCGCCACCTGATTACCGGTGAGGTCGGGCGCGACACTACAATACTGGATCAGAGTTGTGGGGCGCTACTGTTCGAGCTCAAACAGATTACAGATCAATCAACAATCGACCTGAATGCCCGTGTGCCTGCGTTTCATCCAGATGACGATGATCTTGAGCAAACGCTATTGGAAATATCCACAACTCATCATGGACTGGCAAGTTTTCTTAACCATCAGTCGCCTCAGACGCTGAAACGAATACGGATCAGTTACTCCAAGTGGTTCGATCGGTCGGACTACACCGTCAGTCCACACCAGTGCATTGCCACCGCCACCGCCCAGCATGCCCTGCAGGTTTCATTGCTGGGCTGCTGTAGCAATAACGACACCGTGCCACCGTGCTGGTGGACGAGTTGACATTCCCTGGCATGAAGGCGGTGGTCAAACAATTGAGACTGAAGTTGCACGGCGTAAGAATGGATGAGCAGGGCATTATTCCCAAGGCCACCGACCTCGAGATTAGTACCATTGGCGCTCGGGCACTAGTATCCGACCCCACACTCAAGAATCCGACAGCAGTCACAATGAAAGAAGCCAGGTGAAAGGGTTTTCTCGAAGTTCTACGCCGGCACGGCATTCTTTTTATCGAGGAATATGTAATCGGCGCGCGCTCATGGATACCGCCATTGAGTCGAAAACTGAAACAGCAGTCAGCTCTGATCACCAGTTTTGCTAAAGCGGTGGCGCCTGGACTGCGTTTCGCCATGATTACCGGGAAACATCCGCTTATCGACGCGTTGAATGCGGAGCCTTATGCCACCAACTGGCAGCTCAGCTCGCTGATGGCAGAGGTTGCCTGTCGCTGGATCGAACAAGACATTGCCACAGAGCGGATGCATTGACAATGGTCGGAGATTGGTAGACGGTTCCGGTTGCTCAAGAAACTCTTTCCCACCAACAAGTATTCGGGAAATAACAGCGTCTGCTCTCATGTCTGGTTGCCGGTAAATGATAACGCCGACAGAGCCGCAACGCTTTGTCACCAAGCGGGCGCGGAGGTGGTGCCGGCTTCTTTGTTCGCGGTGGGACGAAACTATCCACAAAGCATCATGGTCAGTCTGACGGCCACGAGGCCGCGAAGACCATTCGCCAGTTGAAGGTTGGTCTGGAGAGACTCAAGGACTTAAACATGGTTAGCAAAGGATAGGCAATCGGTCTCGACTCTTCAGCTGTCTCACTTACGACATTCTCGGACGCATATACAGAATGAGTCTGCGGACATAAGTGGACGCGATCTTGCGTTCACACCACCTAACCTGTCGATTATATTATCCCCACGTTTTTTCTGAGGCGCGTGAATAAGCTTCTTTTTGGCCGACTTGTGAGAAAACACCTACATGATGCCCGTTATATTGCCCGATATGCGCCACAGCTTGCATGAAATATTATTAGGCAGGGTGATAGGTCGAACCAGGACAACTCTCCGGCGCTCTCAAATCTGGCTACTACTCTGGGATACGCTGGGGATACAAATGGTAGTAATCTGAAGCAACTTAACGGTTTTTGACATCCCCAGTCAAATCGAGCTGACAATCGCTCAGTCATTTTGTCGTCAACCCTCAAAGTAAATCTAGTCCTTCAGTTGGTTTTTCAGCTCAAGTAGAAACTCCGACATCCTTTCGCGCTCAGGTTTGCAGAATGCCAAATTCTTGATTTTCTTGTGTGTCATAAGACTCGCATCGGCCAGGACTTGCATGTGAGACATCACGGTGGGTTGAGTAAGGCCTGTTTTTTCGATGATAAGCCCGACACACACCGTCTTCAACTAAATCGCCATCTCGTTGTGACGGAAAATGCTGCGTCGGATTCATGATCCACTCGAGGATTTGAAGTCTGTGTGGGTTGGAAAGCGTTTTAAGCGCTTCTACTGTTGAATTTTCTATCATAAGAATATAGGATTTATTTTATATAGATAGCTATCAATATGGTGGCATAAATGAGCAGAAATGGAAATGACGAAATTAATATTGAGCCATCCATTAGCGCTGTGAAACTAGCATGCGATCTCGGCAGAACATATCTAGAAAATTTACCCACAAGGCTAGCGTCGCCTGACGATATCGTACGGGCGAATCTGTCGCATTTCGATGAGTTTCCCTCAGAAACCTCGAGTGACCCAACCGCAACCTTAACTTGGGATCAGGTGGTTTTCAACGATGCTACAAGCCCGATAGGCGTAAAGCTAGAAAACGTTGCAGCGCGGTTGGCTGGCTACCCGAGCACAGTTCAGTAAGCTTTACGACGGGAGCAACAATGGCGAACCTAAGCTGTATTGTAGCTGCGAGGCGTTCGTTGCTGTCGAGAGCCGGGCGGAACGTGGACTTTGAAATGCGCCTAAAATACGGATGCTAGCGTTCGCCAAAATTCGTATCACTATTCTCAAGGCGCTGTCGCTGCTTGGTTTCGGTAAGGACTGTGTAGAATACCAATCTTGCGATGACAACGGATCTATCCGTATCGATTCCATACCTGATCTAGAAGGACCAACGCTGATACTGACACAAGCTGGGAATGTTAATTCGAGAGCATGCGACCCCATAGGTGAGATTAAAGAGCGAATCTCATCTTATGATGCGTGGGTTCATATCGATGGCGCATTCGGTTTGTGGGCAGCTGTATCAAGCAAAACTTGTCATCTCTTCGCCGGTTTTCAATTTATCAATAGCTGGGTTACCGACGGCCATAAATGGCTTAACACACCGTATGACTGTGGGATTGCAATTTGTCGATCACCGCACCACATCAATGCCACGATAGCCATCCAGGCTCCCTATCTGAAAGCTGGCGAACGCGCCGCTCCTAAAGACATGGTTCCGGAGTTTTCTCGCTCGGCGAGAGGTATCGAGGTTTGGGCCGGGAAGGTGTTGCGTCTCTTATTGGATACCTGTTGCCATCACGCACGAGAAGTGGTACGAGGCCTTGAAAGGCTTGGATTTGAAATTCCCAATGATGTTGTCCTGAATCAGGTTGTTGCTACGATTCCTGGGCGCGAAGACCATATGGAGAAGTTGACGCGACGAGTGCAGCACACTGATGAGGCCTGGTTTGGGCCGACCCACTGGCAAAACCCGTAAGTCATACGCCTAACTTCTCTGTCTGGGTTACTTTCGACTGCGACGTTCACAGGACACTACATGCGATAGAACAAGAGTTAGATCGACTTTCCTGACGGAAGCCAAACGTAGGCGCTACGACTCACAGCACCGAGATGCTCTATGTCCCTCTTCTTGGAGTTCGTGACCAAAAATCACTTTTACTTCAGGGTAGGCTTTTGAAAAAGCCACCAGTTTTTCAAAGTTCTGTCTCGTCACCGTAATGTTTCCCCGTGACCTTCTTGTGAACGATACATCAAAAATGATATGTTTTCTAAAATATGTCAATAAACTCTACTGCTAACAATCACATCAAGTATTTGGACGGCGTAAAGGTAAGTTCAACAAGTAAGCGTTAGAAGGCAACCAATACCAAAACAATGGATCAGATTCTCGTATATTCCGATAGCCTAACTTGGGGGATTATTCCAAACTCCAGGAAGCGACTACCATTTGAAAAACGATGACCTGGTGTCTTTGAAAATACTCTCAATGAATTCGGTGGAAATGTTCGAGTTATTAAAAACTGTCTCAATGGTCGTAGAATTGCGTGGTGCGACCCGTTTAAAGATGGACGAGACGGCTCGCAAGGTCTAACAATAAGTTATTGAAATGCATTCCCCGTTAAAGCTGGTAGTTCTAATGCTTGGTTCAAACGATTTTCAGTGCACACATGACGGCTGTCAGCGCAAGGTACAGCCAAATTAATTCAAATCATCCGGCAAGCACCAATAGAGTCTGGTATGGCTGTGCCGGAAATTATGATTATCACGTCACCACCAATCATAGAGCCCAAAGTGATCATTGCAAACAAATTTGATGGTTCAGAAAAACGGTGTGTGGGTTTGGCCGCTGAGCTAGAAAATGTAGCCAAAGAGCACTCAGTACATTACTTCAATGCAGGTAGTGTCACGGACGCCAGCGTTGTGGACGACATTCATTTAGATGAAAACCAACATTAATTATTGGGTCGGGCCATAGCACATGCAGTATCAGAAAGTACGGCCTCTTAGTGTCGGGTAGAGGCGCAATCGCCATTCGAGCTGGGCTCGTGCTACGCCGCTCACCTGTGCGCCCAGCTTACTAACGCCATAGCGCCATCAAGGATGAGGAATGATTGACTACGTTTCAATTGGTGCCAAAGGCCTAGATCAAGCCAGTAAATTCTACGAAACTATACTCTCAGAAATCGGCTTGAGCAAGCTCGTAGAAAAAACAAGAACCATTGGTTTTGGTAAATCCTATCAAGAATCCTGGCTTAATCATCGTCCGATATTGGTAGTAGTCTTCACACAACTGCACCAACCATACATCGACGGCTGCACAATGAAGACGCATCATGCCAACAGATCAAAGATGCCTGTTGCCGGGATATGACTATATATCTCTTACGAACTGAGAACTTTACCGATGCTTATATCGCCGAGAAACTGGGCTTAAGAATTCCAGTACTTTTTACCATGCTTTTAAAAAATGGACCAAACATCCTCCGCAGGAGTTCCTGAGGCGCAAGTCTTCAAATGCCGAGTAAGTCACTCATTTAGAACAAGGACACATGGTGACAGAGAGATTAATTAGGATATTGGTTATAAAGTGGTTTTTTTCATGGTTACTATATCTATAGTCTCCAATTGTCTCAAAAGACGCGTGAAATACCCTTTTTTCACTACTCAGGTTCAGGCGGTTCCTTATTCGGATATCGCAAAGAGCTAGCCAATTTATAACTATTGCGCTTGTCGGCTTCGAGAACCCATGCAGCATATGACCCTTTTAACACCTGCCTGATAACATCAATACTCAAACCATAATCAGCCGCTCTGATTCTGCGCAACACAGATGGTATATTGCCTTTTAATATGTCGTTAGTCAGTCGGGCTTTCATCTGTTGTGTTTCTACATCCTATTTCTCGCTATCTTCTGCCTCCAATTCATCCCGGGCATTTTCTAAGCAACGATGATTAACAGCGAAATCCAATTTAAAAGTATGTAACAAACTGATCATCCACAAGGTGCTGGCTTCAAGTAATAAGCTCAACAAACCATAACCGACAGCCATTATAATTTCACTGCTGATATTTAGCGCCTGGCTAAGCCCATTAAACAACCGTGTAGCGGGAACCTGCTGTACAGCTACGTCCAATCCCACGTCTGAAGAACTTTCAGTCAATTCGGCTAATTTGATCTTAAGAGTTGCGATTTTTCCAACAGTGGTTTCTCTCTCTTTCCACTGACTGTGATATGAGCTGCTTAGCCGTTTTTCAAGCAAGCGTTCACGAAAAGCAATCTCCTGCTTGGTGCCGTCTATCTTCTGTTGCAAAGCAACATACTGATCAGACCTGGTTTGTGATTCACGTAACAGATTGTGCTCGGACGAAACCAGGAAGGCACAGCTTGCCAACCATGAAAACCCCATAAGTACAGAACTAAGAATTCCGTAATAACGGCTTCGATGGCGCTGAGACCAAAACAAATATTTTCCAATATCAATGCAGCAGCCAATCAGGACAAACAGTATCGCCAAGAATACCGCGCTTCCCCAGCCTCCCTGATCTGATATGCGGTCAATAGCTACACCAGAAAGGGACAAAGCAAAAAATAATTTGAATGATTTGAATTAGACGGAGCATAGAAAGGGAGTCACCACATAGTAGTGTAGCCCAAATGCTGATCATAGCCGCTTATAACAGCAATCAAATAATTATCAGATCATCAATAAATTTTTCATCTAACGTCATTAATCAGGTCTCAGTCGGCAACGCCTTAACCCAGCCGATAATTACAAATGTGAGCTGGATCACACAATTTTCGGCAAGCCAGAAGCTCATGCATTAAACTCCGCTCTGTTGAGACATCACGGGCAATACTTTCTTTTCGTTACGAAAAGTTTCTCAGCATTATTTTCGTTCATTTCCCATAGCATGAAACTACAATTAATAACTATGGACAGACCGCCTGTCAGAGAACGATGAAATTACTATTTATGGGAAATTTTGAGGATAAAATGAGCCGTTCTACGACCAGAGCATTGATGCCATCTCTTGAGTCTCTTCAATCGATTCATTTCAAAACAAATACTCTGCCGGACAATCTAATTACCCTGATGTTCAAGCTCAATCTCACCGAGCAGAAATCCCTAGTACAAAGCGCACAGTATTATGTCGTTATCAACATCAACACATCCGCACTGGAACGCCAGATCAAAGAACTAGAAGATAAATGAGAAGAAAGAGAGCTCGAAGACATTTATCTGTTACAAGGTGCTCCTCTGATTCTTGTGTGTCGCTTATTTGGCATGCATGCTTCGAAGTTTTCCCGACGCCGAAACGTTCTTAACATTCGTGGAGTAGGCAGTGGCAGGCCACCACAATGTGATGAAGAGTCCGATCATCTGGTCTGGAAGCTTTGGCAGCACAATAAACAACTGGGTGAGCGTGAGCGCTTTCTCAAAATAGCCGACGAAACCAGCCTGGATCTTCATTTTATATGGAGCGCTTTACGCGACCATATTGATGTCTGACCGTCGCAACTGTGACCTCAGGACTCAATTTATTACATCAATTGCGATATAATGGCCGCTTCCCAAAATGGAATCCATCCCTTAAGGAGAACAATGGATGTTTACCCAAAACTCTTTCCGGATTTCTTACCTAATAACCATGTTATTTTTATCCACAACAGTAAACGTGGGGCAAAACTGGGAGTACCAGGTTAAAACCTACCATCTGTTGGGTAATGATGGAGCACTCACTATGACCTTGAGCAAACTAGGTGAACAGCAGTGGGAGTTGGTTAATTGTACTGAGGTCGACGCCCAACTGACCTGTATTTTTAAACACCAGACAAAGGATAGCTAGTGACATGAAATGCTTAAAAATGTTTTTTCTTACGAACCTTACTTTGACTGCCGGTGTGCTGAATACATGCTGGCAAACCTTGCTGTTTTTAGTCGATTTAATCGATGGTGGCGACGATGAAGCCAATAATTTCCCAACCGACAATAATATCCGCTATAACTATCAAACTGGCAATATTGACCCGATGAAACGCATTGATGGTCCTTATAATAACAAGCTACAAAAAAAACGCCTAAAGAACCGTAACTCTAAAGGTGTTTAGTTAGGTCGGCTAAAACAATCCGCGTTCAGCAAATGAAACTGCTGTGTTATCACCAATAACAAAGTGATCCAATGTCAGAATATCCAGCAGTGCTAAAGCGCTCTTCAACCGTTCAGTAATACGCTGATCAGCCACACTTGGCTCGGCCACACCCGAGAGGTGATTATGAGCAAAAATAACAGCGGCAGCATTTACTTTCAACGCGGCTTTAACTACCTCGCGAGGATATACGCTGCAGCCGTTTATCGTGCCCACAAACAATTCCTGATATTCAATCAATCGGCGCTGACTATCTAAAAACAAATAACAAAATACTTTTTGTTGTCGCTCAGATAGCTGCAAACACAAATAATCCCGTGTTGCATATGGTGAAGTAAACACCTGATCGCGAGTTTGCAATCGTACATACAGCAGGTGTTTGACTTCAGCAATCAGCTGGTTTTCCTGCTCGAATGTCGATTCGGTGACATACATTTCATTCGAAGGTTTAACGGTTTCCATAATGTGCTCCCATAAAAAAAACAGGAAACACACCAAGCCCTTATGGGAGCGGTAGTTCCCATAAGGGTGAAATAGACAACATGCTAATGTTTTATCAATGCTACCTTGGTGAAGTGCTATCCATTTGCTGCTTGAGGCGTTTCCCCTTGATCATCAAAAGTGCGCTGATCTTCATAGACCAATTCACCGTTAATTTTCATAGAATGAATCCGCGTCAAGAATCCACCTATCGCAGTCCTTAATTCACCAGCACGCTCACCTTGTTTATAGATGAATGCCTTGGCGCGATGGTTGGCCATGTTAAAGCAAATCAGCACATTGGTCTCTTCAGCTTTGATGGCCTTCTGATGTTCAAGAACAACACCGAGCACGGTTTCAGACGAGATAATGAGATCGTGATACTCATATAATGCACATTATCCGCTGACCCCTGGATAACCGAGACTTGAGCCGCATAGCGTTCAGGTTTACCTTTAGCACCAAATTCACGAATACTGTTTAGGTAGCCGATGCCATTGGCATACTCGTTAAAGTACCGATTGTTCTCTGCGGAGGCAGAGGGTTTGTTTATATTTTCAGTTGGTTTACTCATAGCAATGCTCCTGGTTCAATGAGTTGATTTAATAAAAGGAGCGGCTGACCCAGACGTGGCAACAAGCTCCCCGGTTGGGTGAGTGAACTCAGATCATTCAGTGTTTCGGTAGAAATCACTGTATACCACGCCAAGGCGTTGATCCAGATATGAGTGGCGCTATTGAGACAGCAATATTCACTGTTGGAATGTGTTGGGTAACTCAGAATTTGAATCATTTACCTACCGCCTTCTTTCCTTTAAAGCGACCAGCTAAGCGTGGATTAATTCGTCCTGCACCTGCAGTATCATAAGTAATCGCCTGGGCGGCGCCGTCTAACTGCGAAGCAGCGCGAATGCCTGCCAATCCAAGGTAAACCGATAACAATAGCGGCAAGATTAAATACAGTCCACCAGTCAGAAAATTCAGAATGATTCGTTTGAGTGTTAGATCAGTACTAAACAATGTGGTTACACTGTCGGTATCTGGGTAAAACGCCTGAATTAAATTTTGATCCACCCACCAGGCAAAAAACCACAGTACAGTCCAAAATTTTACTGTGAATAAAATCAATGTGCCGATAATCAATAACGAAAATTTGTAGCGACTGATCAGAATAAAGAAAGGCAATAACGAGTACAACCCCATTAAGACAAGCGCCTGCACCATCTGAGCGGCACCCAGAAACACCCTCAAGTAAGCAGCAAAAGACACACTAGTTTTTTCAAGGCCATAAGTGGCCAATCCTTGTTTGGCTGCATTTTGCACCTATACCATAATGCCTGGATCACCGACACTGAAATCAACCATATTGCCGTAGGCGAAGTCATGCCCACATGTTGTCCAACACGGCAGTGGGTTAATCAACGCAATCTGAATCACCGCATCACGGCGTGACGCAGGGCCCAAGCCGGATTCAGCGGCAGCAGACAGCAAGTCAAGATCACCCAATGCATTGAGAATGGACTGTTGAATGTCCTGCCATCACTCTGAGCAAAATGGTTTTCCGTAGATAGGGTTATTCGTAGCATCCCATTCAACATCTCTTAACGCCGACTAGAGATACCCCTCCCTCACCCCGTGTCAACACGAATAGAATCATAGTGTCCCGACGTTTCCTGGTAGACATGGGAGCCAATCCAGTCTGAGTCACTGTCACCATAACGATTCAATAGATTGGTAATCGCTGGGCTAGTTGGACGCTCGGCTAGATATTTTGAACGAGCATCAACAAAACAATTTCGAAAGAAATCGTTAATTGCATGTTGCAATTTGTGGTCTTCTATTGAGACATCGCGCAATTCATTGACATAACCACGAAAATCAAGTGCGGGTGGCACAGCTTCCATCACAGCGCGATTAAACCACGAACTAAAACTCATCACTGCAAACCAGAATACGGGAACGTTCACCGATACCGGTGCCGCATTAAACGAAATATTCCATCCATAGGTGGTACGTGAATTATTCACTGTCGCCACTGGCTGCGCAGGCGTGCCAATTACCGCACGAGGAGTAAAAAAAAGATCAACCGTATTCAACGGAGTCGCAGGTACAGCGGCGATCAAAATCACAAAGAAAGCGGCAAAAAATTCCACTTCGACAATTCGTAGTGTTGTATTGTCCACTTCTTCTGCATCTTCACCGGTATAAGAACGAATAATCGTATCGAGCAGAATACCCAGAAACGGTAAAAACACAATGCCGGTTACTGCCAGCATGTCCCAAATACTGCTGTAAAACAACCAGCCAAATAGTGTTGTATATAGTTCGAGCGTACTATCAACGGCCATAATACTACCCTACCCACGCCAATATGACGGACAGTGGATTTTGAACAATCAGACATTCATAAAGAATGATCGGAATAATCAGCGACTTACGGCTTAGCAGATACTGCTGCGATTGTTGACGGTTATGAATGACCCGTGAAACGAGTCTTGGCCAGAACAGCAATAACGCGCTGTATATAACAGCACGCCACCAACCAAACTGCATTCCATCCATTGTCTCTCCAATGTCCAGAGAAGGATTATTTTCAATCTAGAAACTGAGCAACAACCCGGCCATAAGCAGCAACCCTACATCAGTAAATCCACAAAGTAAAAGATGACATTTCAACAAAGCCATTGTCATTGCTCCGCACCTCTATTTTTAAGTGGGAGTGGATCGGGTTCGGTACGGATGCCGGTGTATTCATCGACGACTGTCGAATAGCATTGTCTCGTAACAATAATTCCACCACTGTGGAGGTCACAAACTTGTTTTTGGCGTCCTTTTCGAAAATCACATTACTAATTTCACTTTCTAATTCTTCCAGAGCCTGTACCACCTCGCGCTGTGCAATCCGGTTGGCCAATACATAGCCATCTTTACGCCAGGCAAACAACAGACGACGAATAATCATTGCCTCCTCCATTACTCTCGCCTCAGCAATTTCCTACCCAAGCTTGTTGATAATAATTGATATTTCAACAGACTACTGATTGCGAACGGCTTGAATTATCTGCAATGTCACCGCGATCCCCGACGTTTCAACTTCCTCAAGATTGACTCGTGTAGGCTGTGTTGCACCTGATACAAGGTTTACCAAAAATTGCACAATATCCTCAGTTGTCTGCTCAATATATGGAATCAACCCATTACCTGAGCGCGCACTTTTATTACATCCATCACACAATCCAGCTTCGACCTCACCCAGAACGTTGTTAACTCAAACATCCACAGCATTAGGTCCAGTGAAATGTTGAGCAAGTAGTGTACACTAACCACCTGGCAGGTCACTACTGGTCTCAAGTGCCCACTGTGAAAGGATATTCAGCCAGTCCTTGTAACATCCGAAAGCACGCGGATCGAGGGCTGGTTGACACCACCAGCCATCAAGCCACCCACCCATTCAATACCATCATTCGGAGCATCTTCCGCATCGTCCACTGCATCATGAATGTTAGCGCCTCCGATACCAATCAAACGTTTCCAGGAATCACCCCAGCTGACCGTAACCCACTCATCAAAAGGATTGGTGTTAATGGCGATTTCGTACTGAATACGTTCACAACTTTTGGTGACCAAAGAAAAGGATTCATTGGCGCGCAGCAAGGCATTTTGAAACAGGTCATACAGACCATGGTTAGCTTTCTGAAGGATATATCCCGGCAAATTTGCTATCGCGACAGTCGCAGCCAACTCAATGGCATTAACCGCGTTATCAACACCATTTCGTAAGTTATCCAGCGAGCTTTCGATAGTCACCATCGGGTCGAAACCACTGCAACTGAGAGCAGAGGTCTGCCCATTGAGTGACAGATCAATTGTGGTGATGTTGAGACTGGGAGGAATGGCGATATCGCGACCACCGCCAATCTTGTAATAGAACAAGCTATCGTCACTTGGAGCATCTGCAGCAATGAGTTGGTGACAAACCATAAAACCAGTTATCAGAATCACCAGCCAGAGATATGTACACACAGAATTTTGGTTGTTAGTCATAGACAAATCCTCACCGACACAGTAAACAAATAAACGCCTTGAGCCTCACAGCATTCATAGGGACGCCATAAGGTAAAAGCGTATCGGTTATCTTCCGAATGATGTCCTTCTGACCAAGACGTACTCAACACATCGTTTTCACCAAAAGCATAACATTGCTCATCAACTTTAGGTGCCAACATCTGCCATACCACAGTGCTCGGATCATTCTCGACTAATTCGCCAGGTAATCAGGCGCGATTATAACCGTTGCCGTCAAGGACGTTATAAATATGAGGCTGACGAGTCTGAGTCACGATATTGCCAGCCCGCTGGGCAATAACCGCTGCTGCTCTGATATCATCTTTCTGATTAATAAGCCCTGTACGCGATCAGACCGTTGCCGCCGTTGTTACTGCATACCACCACCCACTACACATCGATCGGATAACAGGTTTTGCAAATACAACATCTCGGGCAAACCAAGACGCCAGGTTAATGCATCAAGTGAAGAAAGCAGGTACGGTTTGAATGACTCGGCTTCTGATGGGTAGTAATACCCGGTGTTACCGATGAAGTCAGAAACGGAGGAAAAGAGATGACCAATCGCTGTCGCTTCTTTATAATGCAGACTTTGGCCAGCGGCCGGGTTCCTACCTTCGGTACGATGCCATCCTCCGACAAAAGCACCATGAAAGATACTAACGATCCCACTGACTATGCCGGAATCTAATGAGCCAAATAACGACTCCATTTCTTCCCACGGATTATCGCTAGGCTCGTTGTAAACACTCATTACCAAATTCGGATTGTAATGCGCTACACGGATGCTGGTTTCAATCGAGCATTCATAAATACTACATCTGAACCAAACACAAACACCAGTGATGCAATAGTTCAAGCAAGAACGGCCAAGTGTTATTGCACCAGCAATATCAGCCGTAGTGACTGTTGTTGGTTCCGCTTCAAATACATGGACTTTGTATCCCTGTAACAACACAAGAAGAACCAACAATTGCAAGACTCTATTCATTGATAGCCGCCACTTGTTGATCCTTTACCCACTGACGGTATCGGTTTATTGCCTGTGTTAAGTCTGTTACTCCATAAATCACCGTCCGCTGATCAAGAATAATTACAGGATAACGATCAATGGCATAAACCATCATCGTTCCAAGCGGGAGGTACGCTACACGCAGCTCTACATTCAGCTGAGTGCGGCCGATCTCCATAATACGTTGATCGACCATTGTCCGTGCTTGCGCCGGGTCAACAGGCAATCCCTCGCTGAGACGCTGTTCTATATTGGTCACCGCATCCAGTTTGAGAATTTGGATAACCGGTTGTACGTCGTCTCTATTTATTGAGATCCTGTTTATATTGAAAGCTGGTCGTTGGCTTGAGGTTACGACGATTACAGATTCCGGCCACAGGGCAGCACCTGCCCAGGCAAGCTGAAAAATACCAGTACAGCACCCGATGAATAGTGTTAACTTGATGACTAGGTTCAACGCTGCACCTACCCCTGATTAATCCATGAGAGGTATGATCGAAGATTTGACCTCAATACAGCTACGAAAAAGATTTCGCAGTGTGGAGAATGTTTTCGAAAAATAGATATTAAGGCCAGACCATACTGTCTGATATCAATTAGAAATCAGACAGTTGACCGCAGCAATGGCGTGAGATCGGACTAAGTGGCGAGCCCAATATCCCACAACCAGATCGATATATATTCAGCCGCTGTCCTGAGATATTCACTGAAGAGTAGGTGTCCCTTCACGTCCTTCTGGATACACAGCTGCTTGCGCCCCGGCAGACGGCCGTAGACCCACTGTGTATAGCTCTAGGGAAATACCTCATCATCCTTGGATTGAATCAACATCGTAGACGTGTAAAAAGATCTGAACGGTTGTTGGGAAGGGGTGGTCACTATTGATGCAAGCGCGTGCAGTGAGACTCTTTTTAGTGTGTACCTGTCTCCGTGGATAAATTAATGCAAGTCTCCAAAGTAGCACATTTTCTCCTGTCTAAGGTTAACGTACGAAGCGATTGGAATCTTATAGTTGGACAGCACTTTTGCTAAGAGGCGCAATAGGGGAAGGAAGAAGTATTGCGTTGTACGGGGATAGCTAGAAAGCTGCATGGCTTCCTTCGCTGTGGCGTCTATCACGTTTTTGCATACCACCGCATCAACGCGATCATCGGCCGCAGCGGTATAGTATAGGACAATACCCCGCCCTGACTGGCGCCAGCAAGTATAATGGTCCCTTCTGTTCTGCCTGAACACGATCAATCAATCGTTGTGTGCCCCCAACCAACTCATCAAGGCTGTAGTTTCCACGCTCCCATTCACTCTGCCCGTGGCCTCGATACTCAAGCGTGTACACGTTGAAACCTTGCTCGTTCAGATACAGACAAAACTCAGCGTAGAACAACCCGTAAACAGCGGTACCGGGCAGTACCAATACATTACATGCATCACACTGTTGCTTTGACATCAATCGATAGATAACCAGGCTGGGACCATCGTCTTCAATACTCGACACGTCAAAATCACGATATTTTGCTGTAGATTCTATGGTTTTGAGGTATTCATTAACGTGTTGTTCAAAGTTCATATTGGTGGTCTCTCGTCAAACTGCATCAGGTTGAAACAGGTTTTATACTGACCAGCTGGTCAGTCAAGTGATGGTTTGTTACACTGCCACTCTGCCCCCGAAATATGAGAAGACTCGTGAAATCCAAACCGCTAAAAAAGCGATCAATAAAGGCGGAGAGAACGGCCTTAAGTAAAGAGAAGATCCTTGCCACAGCAATATAAGTTTTTGGGGACGCTGGCCACGATGGGACAACTCTCACGGAAATAGCGGCGGCATCGGGAGTGAAGAAACCCCTGATTCTGTATCATTTTAATGACAAAGAAACTCTTTGGCAGCAGTCAATGCTGAGTATGCTTAGCGAATTTGAACGTGAGATGGGGCAAGCCGTACAACAGCTCACTGCACTCCATCCGAAGGCCGATAGAGCATCGAAGATCCGTTACTACCTGAACGTATTTATTCTATCCTGTACAAACTATCCGCTATTTTGGCGTACCTTGCTGCGCGAGTCGAGTACCGATGGCCCACGAGTCGAGTGAATTGCACAAAACATGGTGCCGCAATTTTTTACATACGAGAGGCAACTAAATATACATCGGTTTATTAGTGCCGGTGCAGTGTTATTTGTAACCAGTATGGGGCCGTTGTTGAGCGAGCTTGATCAAACAGGCAACGTGCGGGGATTTAATCCGCTTAGCAAAGTGAAGCGAATAGAAATGATCGACTTGCTTATACCGATAATGCTGCGTACTCACGAGACAGTAGGATCATAGAGTGAGTTGGGCATTAAAGAGATGTTCTGAGGTGATCGATCAAACATCGATTTCACGAGATCGAGCGCACTGACTCACGCGAAGCGCTTCAGGCGGACCTCACTTATGACGCAACGTGCGCCGGTGTGTACCTAAGGAGCATATAATCAATTCGTTAAAATCCATAGAGAGTTGCTTAGTTGCATGTTAAACATTGTCTTTCAATTTTTGTACATATTTATAAGAAGTCTTTTAAGAGCCAATACTTTCATAATATGCTTGAGCCTTCTCTCGCCATAATGATGTTGTGACCTCAAGTACGTTACATTTTTTGGTCAAAGCCAATGACTTGGCATGGTCAATTAGCTTTGAGCCGAGACCAGAACCGCGAGCATCTTCATCCACGACTATTGAGGTTATACGGCATACCTTCTCAGCAGATGGGAAATAATTAAAAAAGATAACCGACATTACAACGATGACCTTCCCATCCATTACTCCTACACAGATCTCATCAGTGCTACTTATGGACGCCAGTTCTTCTATTTTCGAGATCGCTGTATCGTACCATAATTGTAGGAGCAAGCTTGAGATGGCGCTGCTATCTCCTTTTTGTGTTTTTCTAATTTCAAACTTGGACATAATTCCTCAAGATGTTTAACGCTCAATATATATACATATATATTGAGCGTTATATAAAGCGTCAAGCTGGCGTATATCTGCAGAATGGGCTTTTATCTAATCGCTTATCCAAATGTGTTTTCTTGTTTTAGGTGGCTGAGTGCTTCAGTCGCAACCCCTTTGTTTTTTGTAATATTTTCGCCCAGTAACAGCGAAACAATGATGATGTTACAGCAAGTTAAGCACTTCTATAAAAGCAAACCGCTTTACGAATTTTTTTGAAACTTCGCAAATCACAATCAGGTTGCTCAATGTTTCTCCTCCATCTTTAAAATAATGCCGTTTTCCGTCAATACAAATATTTTCCCGTCAGAAGAGAGGTTAATACCACGAATGCGCATTTTCAAATCATTGAGTAACCGATCTTTTTCGATCGCACGACCATTCCCTAAACTCACCACGTTAATATGGGTTCCAATTAATGACCTAATTAATAAGTGGCCGTTTCAGTCGAGGTATTTATCTCCTGCGTAAAGCAGCAAGCCTGTAGGGGCAGCACCGGGATTGTAGCAAAGTTCAGACTCCTCAAATTCGGCCTGTGAACTTGTGTTACTAATCGGAGTACCATAGGAGACCGTTGGTCAGCCATAGTTTTTTCCAGGTTCTATGATATTTATTTCGCCACCTCCCTTTGGACCATGCTCTGCGGACCACAGAGTTCCGGTCGTAGCGTCGAAAGACAGTCCTTGAGGATTGTGATGTCCATAAGAATATATTTCGGGAAAGGCCGTGGAATCTGCAACAAAAGGATTATCCGCAGGAATCGATCCATCATCATTCAAACGAATGATTGCGCCCAAGTGGGATCTTTTACTCTGCAGATTTTCTCTACTTTGATGTTCGCCTACAGATAGGAAAACGCGGCAAACTTGATCTGTCGCAATAGCGCCGCCCAAGTTACACATTTCGTCGACCACGGGTAGCACACGAAATATCACCTCCGATTCCTGGAGCGTATTACCTACGAGTCGTGCTTTGAGAAGTTGAATTTGATTTTCACCAGTATCTAGTGAGACAGTATATGAAAGATATATTACTTGGTTTGTTGAAAAATCCGGGTAAAGCTCTACACCTAACAGACCGCCTTGATCAGTGAAAGAAACAATGGGCATTTCCCTTATCACGCTGGTATCACCTGTACCTAGATCAATTAAGCTCAGTCTCCCAGACTTTTTTGTAACGAGGATTTCATTCTCATTGATAAACGTAATATCCCAGGGAAATTTCAGGCCTTCATGAACGGCGTAAATTGAATAAACAGTTCCGCCGGACTCAAAATAGGAAGTACCGTTATCAATTGTCAGGTTCTGATTGAAATACAAATACAGCTTTATAGCTTGAAACTTCACCCAATTACACCCGGAAAGAAATAATGACAAAGCGAGACAAACTAACTTTAATGCTCACATATATGCTTCCTGCTTAGTTTTCTATGTCAAGCATGTAGGATCTGGCAAAGCCATGCCAGGCAATAAACGAAAACATTATGGTAACGATTGTGACAAAGGTAAGACGTGCTATGTGTAAACGTGCGAAGTATGTGATTGCTGGTTGCGATATTGTTTCACCTTTAGAATGACGTAATGTTAGCTCAGCTTTTCGAAATGCCATAATCGCTACGAAATATGCACATTGAAGACCAATACTGAATAAAACCACGGTGCCCCGGCGGTCATTCAGTGAACATCGAACGTCTTGATCTAAAATTGCGATTAAAAAGGCCAGCACATTGACAAAAGATACAGCAACGATCGTATTGCCATAGCTTGAAAATCGATCAACGAGATGTTCTTCCACAATACCTCCGGTGTCCATTAATACTCAATTTTAACGCATTCAAGCGCCTGAGCAGCATGTTCTGAGTTATGGTTACATGTTTGGCCATGTTCCCACTTGCCCCAATATGATATTTCGATTTCCTTGTTGCCTTCAGTGTAAGCTTTAAATTCTTTGCGGCCATATTCATTTATGGCCAGTGATTTTATTTTTCTTATATCTCAAAACATTGCTGCCTCATAAACATGAAACAAAAAGGCTTAAATCTCAACAAGTTGGTACAATGGAAGTGCTAACAAACACTGTAAAAACAGAGAGATTTAAGCCCTGTCACGTAATAATACGGTTTTCTCACAATTGCTAAAATTGATTCCGAGACATGAATTTGAAACCATGGTCAAAGATCATCATGAAGGTCGAAAATTACGCAAGATGACTCGCTTGGCGCAATTCGTGACGCTGTGGCTCGCGCAGCTTTCTGATCGTTCCAGCCTTCGGGATATTGTTAGTAATATCTCTGTTCAATCTAACAAGCTCTGTCACTTTGGCGTCTTCAAAATCAGCCGTACTTTGCTTGCTCGCATTAATGAACAGCAATCCCATGCCTTATATGAGGCGCTGTTTAATAAACTTCTCGCTCGTTGCCAGGGGTTTGCACCAACACATGGCTTTCGTTTTAAAAACAAACTCTACTCCCTTGACGCCTCAACTATCGACCTATGCCTGTCCGTCTTTCCTTGGGCAAAATTTCGAATCACTAAGGGGGCGGCTAGGCTTAACGTTGGCCTTGATCGCAGCCGGTACCTGCTCACATTTATGACAGTAACTGACGGCAAGGCTCACGATGTAACCGTTGGCCGTACACTCAAGCTTCCTAAGCAAAGTATTGTCATTTTTGATCGTGGCTATACCGATTACAAGTGATATAACTTGCTAAATGATAACAATATTTTCTTCGTTACCCGTCAGAAAACCTGTTTTATATTTTGTGCAATGTAGCAGCTCTAAAGTTCACCGTATTGACGCATCTTGGCTACCGCCCTGTTTGTTAGATTTAATCCCGCCAATAATCTACGAATCAACGGTATTGCGCCACACACAACATTCTTCCAACAAAAATGTGATCAAATTATTCAAAGTTTGATACTGTGGGATACAGTATAAAGTTCTACCTTCTCTTTGTTGTTGGATCAGCCCAGCAGCAACCAACGCCGATATATGATGTGACAAGGTGGAGTTAGGTATGTCTAATACTTGCTGTAACCCGCCTACTGGCAGTCCCTGATGTCTGGATTTGACCAGATATCTAAAGATGGTCAACCGGAAAGGATGTCCTAGTTCTTTGAATGCCTTTGCTACCCAATCTGTATCCATCATTGTTTCTCGGCTTAAGATATATTACTATATTTCTACTTTACTAGAAATATAGTAAGCCTTAAAGTGACGGCTAAAACACTCACCGCTGTGAAGCAATCTATTGAAACATTTACCTTGCTTGGCCTAGAGCTAACCGCACTATTCCTTGTAATTAGCTACTTTATTGGGGTGCTGCAAGCGTATATTCCACCTGCCAAAATACAGCACATCTTGAGTTCAACAAATGGCAAATGGTATGTTGTGGCTGCATTCCTGGGTGCCATCACACCGTTTTGTTCCTGCTCTACTATTCCATTTCTTAGGGGTCTGCTCGAGGCCAACGTCGGATTCGAAACCATGATGGTTTTCCTGTTCACGAGCCCGTTGCTCAATCCCGTCATAATTGGATTATTTATTGCGACATTTGGTGTTGCTGTTACCGCTTATTACTTTGCTGCCGCTTTAACTGTCTCTGTGGTTGCCGGTTACATGCTGGAACAACTTGGATTTGAGCAGTATGTAAGGTCATCCGCTTATCAGGCTCCGGAAAACGATTGTTCACAGCAACCAATCGGAACACCAAATGGCGGGAAATTTGGAATCACACCTGGGTTGATTTTCGAAAGGTATTTATCTACCTACTGTTCGGCATTTCTATAGAGGCTGTCATTCATGGCTTTATGTCTATCGAAATTATTACAAAATATGCTGGCAGCGAAAATATTTTTGCCATTCCAGTTGTCGCCACAATCGGCATCCCTCTTTATATCAGGGCTGAAGCGGTAATCCCTCTAAGTGCTGCCATGCTGACCAAAGGTATATGACATTGATTATTGGCAGTGCCGGCACCAGCCTGATCGAAGTAATTTTACTCAGATCGTTATTCAAAAACTGGATGATAGCTGCCTTTCTTTTTGTTGTGCTTGCCATGGCCATACTATCAGGTCTTATTCTAAACCTCGTGAGCTGATCGTTTATAAAGAGATATACGTAACGTGTTCTTTTTTATTCCTTCAATGCGTTTCGTATTGAGGCTCTGAATCCTACTTGGAAAAAAAATGAAACAAAAATCAATTAAAGCAGCTGCCGAAGGTGGAATACTTGATCGTCGCCAATTCTTATTGAGTGAATTAGCTTTCTCTTCCGCTTACTCTTTGAGTACCACGGCTGGACAACAGAAAAACCGGCCAGGTATTGGTGAATCGTTACCACATTGGATGAGAACGTCATGACGCAAAGACACAGCCTTACGGTCAGCCATCTCCTCACGAGAAACACATACAGCGGCACTTTGAAGTGACTAGTCCGGAAACGGATGGTTTTTCTATCCGGCGCACCCCAATTCAAAATCAACGGTGGATAATCACACCAAACGGACTCCTTTTAGCTCAAATCACAACGGCATCCCTGATATCGACCCTCAGCACCATCAATTGCTAATCCATGGCCTGGTAGACAAATCACTTAAATTCGACATCGATAGTTTGCTTCGATACCCCATGCTATCACGTATTAACTTTCTGGAGTGTGCCGGCAATACCGACACAAATACCGTATCATTCACTGCACTTGATCTCAGTTGCCAGGAATTATTCGATCAGCTATCTGGTGCAGAGTGGAGCAGCATTCCTATGAAATATCTGCTTCAAGAAACGGGATTAAAGCCAACCACCAAATGGGTTATTGTGGAAGGGGCGGATGGTGGCTCGCATTCACGTAGCATACCCATCACCAAATTATTGGATGACACCATCATTGCACTCTATCAAAATGGCGAGCGATTGCGTCCATCCCAAGGTTATCCCATGCGCCTTTTTTGCCGGGACGGGAAGGCAACGCCAGTGTTAAGTGGCTGCATCGACTTGAAGTCACTGACCGGCCTGTGTATACCAAGGATGAGTCTGGGCTGTATAGCGATATTCTGGTCGATGACAAAATCCAACGCTTTTCCTTCCCTGTGGATATTAAGTCAGTGATCACGCGCCTATCCGGCAAGCAAATTCTGTCGGAGAAAAAAAGATTTTATGAGATTTCAGGATTGGTCTGGTCAGGCCATGGAAAAATAAAACACGCAGAGGTATCGGCAGATAGCGGAAAAGCCTGGGCAAAAGCTCATTTGGACGGCCCTATTCTGCAGAAGTCACTGACACGCTTTCATATCCCGTGGCAATGGAATGGATCTGAAACGATATTACTAAGTATGGCAACTGACCAACAAAGTAATGTTCAACCCATCCGTCAACACTAGCGAGAAAAGTACGCCAGCTACTCCTTCAATCACTTCAATGCAATTCAGGCCTGGAGAATCTTCAATGAGGGAGTGGTGGAGAATTTCTATGTTTAATCATTTTGACCAGTTCATCACCTGGCTATTGTTATTCACTACCTCGTTCTCGTTTTCCATATTAGCCTCGTCACCCCTATTGGCGGATGACCCTATTACTATCTGGGGAACTAATTTGGGAACACCAGTAAGTGAGTTCGATATACAGAAACATAGCATCACAATTTTTCCTGATGACGCCCACCTTTCTCCAGGACAAGACAGGGTCGAACAAGGTGGTTTGCTCTACAAAACCAAATGCTTGATGTTCCACGGTGAAAAAGGGATCGAAGGGCCCGCAGCAAGATTGGTAGGCAATGATGGCTGGTTCAACTTTTCCGATCCGCTCAGAGTATTAAGGATTAGAAAATATCCGATATTGCCAATCTCTGTCGATGGTCTCTGGTCCCATGCGACAACAATTTATGACTACATAAGGCGAGCCATGCCTCAGTATGCACCTAAAAGCCTGACCAGCGACGAGGTCTATACATTAACGACTTACATTCTTTACCTCAATGATCTCGTGGATAAAAATATTGTACTAGATAAACAGAGCATTCTTGAAGTCACTATGCCAGCTAAACAGCGCAGTATTTCCGTTGGATCTGACATTACCACATAAACACAGATGCATTAAGCAAATCAGCGACAAACAGTAGTATTACTAGAGAAGTGGCCCCATCCGTGACACAGTGATTCAGCCTTTGTAAGTGAAATCCAAAGTGCCAAAATCAAGACTACTTCCGGTGATCTGGTACGATTATTTCTATATCATCGACAATGGCGAAGATAGCTTCCAACTCAGAACAATGTTGCTCTTTCATAATCTCAGCCCGGTGTTGCTTTTCATGCTTTTCTGTCATGGCCAGTGTCAAAGCTAACGGTGGTGGTATAGTTCTGAAAAGACATTGAAGATTATCTGAGAGCACTACACCTTCAGTATAATTTCCCGGTTATTTTCTAGCTGCGTGAAGCATGCCATTTTGCTCGTTCGTCAGGTCTTTAAAACGGAAGATTTGTTCAATCCCATTTTTCGGGCAAACCATAGCGATCCACCACTCAAATATACTGAGCAGCTTTTTCGCAGCGTCAGGGAAATCTTCAAGATTCTGAGTAGCTAACCACAACCAGACACCGATCTTGCGCCACATTTCTACAATCTTGATCAAGAAAATAGAGAGTAACGGATTTGTGGTAATCAAGTGCGCTTCATCACCCAACACGAAAGTCGGTCGATGATCATACTGCTCTCTCTCCACGACGCCATTGATTTGATTCATTGACCACATAAAGCCCAAGGCTAGCTGATCTTCGCAGCTCTCATTGGCTAATAGTCCCATTTTCATAATGGTGACATCTGCCTCTGGTCAGGCCTTACCAACGCGATTAAAAAAGTGCCCGGTGGTGCCGGAACAATACAGAGCCATCGCATCCGCCATGTCTTTGGCACGCCCTCGGCGCTTGGGTGTGTTGGACTCGTCCAGTGTCAGTTTATTCATCGCGTTAACCACATCTTCCGTTAACACGATTTCCTGACTGCCTGCCGCTTGCTTTTCTTCCGCCGCGATGATGATAGCCTTTCGAATCGTCAACCGATCCGCCCGCGTTATCACCGCTTCTTCATTGCTGTCACCACCTGTAATCACTATCCGGACTTTCAGTCCCATCTCACCAAGCAGATCGTGTTCTTCGTCATCATCACTGCTATCCGAAGCATCTAATGATAGCTCTTCATTAGTTGATGGCTCTTCATCAAATACAGCTTGCTACGCGTGTTCTTGCTTGAGCATTTCATACGCATCAGCAAAGGGCGACAGGCTAACGTCCTCCTTTGGATAAAGCGTGACCTGATTGACGCTCAATCCAAAGTATTTGCAATAATCGCCAAACAGTTTAAATGAGCCATCTTTTTCAATAACGTAAATGCGCACACCATAAATCGTTGTGACCTGTAACAGAGCATATACCATCAAAGCGGATTTGCCGAAGCCCGATGACCCCAACACCAGGTCAAACGTGTTCTTGGCCCGATTTAATTTATTCAGTGGATCAAAAGTCAGCTGCTCGCCACCGCGATTGAAAAACACCATACCGGGATGCCCTATGCCCCGACTACGGTCATAGAAGGGTAATAATCTAGCCAGATCACCGGAAAACACGAGGCGGCTTTTACGGCTGATCTTCTCCTGCATCGGTTCATAGTTCATCGGCAGTTGGCGAATATAGGTATCCAGCAGCGGCAACAGTTCATCTTTTTCTCGAATGGGGCGCAAACCATTAGCCAATAACAACGCATTGGCTTCATTGGTTTTCTTTTGCAGATCAGCCAGTGAATCGCCACGAGTGAAAAGCGTTATGACTGCAGGCAGCAAGTAGTCGCCATGGGACATCCATTCCAGCGCTTCCTTGGCATCCTGCTCAGCAGCCATCGCTTCGGCAGTTTCGCCCTTCGCAGCATTGAGAACTTGCATCACATGATTTTCTACCAAGTCCTACGGTTGAAGTGTCAAACATAAGGAAAGAATGCTGCCTTCTGGCAGTTTATCGAGTAGCGCATACAGACTATCCACAACTTGTCGTTCACCGGTAAAGTGATCGGGTAATGGTTTACGCCTCAATGCATCGATGGTAATTACCCGGTGTGGCAAATCATCAAATCACCATACACCGTGTTGCTTATCAGGCTCCTGCCGTGCCAAAAATAACAAGTCCAATAAGTTATGACTAAATGCCTTATCCTTTTTTTCGGGCATAGGAAGTAAGTCGATCAAGGTATCGAAATCACCTTGAACTACGTCCGCCATGGGGTTAAACCAACGCAATAGCCAGGCGTAGAGATCACAGTCATCACAGCGGCGGGCATCGATCTCGCTTACCACCATCTGTGTAACAAAGCGTTCAGTGATCTGATTGATCTCAGTAACGGGGTCGATATGCTCGTGATCATTAGCCTCACGCCGACGATAAAGAAACACTCGCACCCGGCGCACTTTGTCCCGCCAATTGCCGCCAGTAACCGTGGCATCTTCAAAAAGCCCTGAGCTCCGCGTCATACGCTTAAAATGTCGTTGCATATGCGCTACAAAGTTTCTTGCAAGAAGGCGATGCTCTTTTGTTTGCCTGCAATGTTTTTCTACATAGCTATCAAAGGACCAAGCCAATTCCGAGAGTGAATCTTCGTCTGAAACAAAGCATTGCAATACAAAGGGATTATCATCTGCCGAAATCGTATGATTGATGCAGGTTTGTATATTAGCCTGTGCTTCTTGCAGAAATTTTTCCGAACGCGCCTCAGTGGATACGTCGGTAATTTCAAATATCACGGCAGCATTAAATCCATCTTCTAGCGTGAAAGTTTCTGAGACCTCGTCGTGACCCACCCAGGGCAACCAGTCGCTTAACGAAACCTGACGACGATAGAGCTGGTTGGCATCAACATTAGTAACCACTGATGGCTTTGTTGGTGACTTAAATAACATGACTATTCTCACCCTTCTTGTTCACCCGGCGCGGCAATATGATTTTTGGTATACAGCCGAAAAAATGTATTATAGCCCGGTATAGGATGGCTTGCTGTTGTCAGATGTTTGAATACATACATGGTCAAAGTTGGATTAGGCAACCACTTAAACTCTTCATGTACTTCCTCCGCTTTATCGCTGGAAAATCGATTGGGTTTTACGAGCCTTTCATCGTTAATCTTGTGAAACTTGTTGTCATGAATGGTCTTCATCGATGGCATATCGGTGCCAAATACTTTCGCTTTGGAACCAGCACAGCCCGATAACACACCGCTGTTAATCCAAATCACCGTTAGTATGAGAATCATCTTTCGCATAACGTAATCTCCTTGCAATTGAACTTTTGTCCAGCGGCAAACTGCGATCCAAATGGACAGATATCGCTGCTCCATGATTCACCACTACCGCATCAAAACTCTGTTTTTGTCGAGCCAATAGTCAACGACTCACTTCATTTGTTGCTGACTGCGCCGCTTCACCAGCTACCAATTTATTAAAATTGTCTACGACAGTACTTGTGGTTGGCCCGGTTAACGACGACGTTTGGCGCTGTTATTGTGCTTTTACATAGGTCTAGCCCACCGCACTTAGTCCAGCCAGCCCAATACGTTGAGAAATAAATGACGTGGTATTGGTAACAAAACGTCCCGCGACGCAGGGCACGCCGCTATGGTCAGAGATATAACCCAGGGGTTTTCCTTGACTGCTGTGATTGATGATGAAACCATCCTCAAAGATAAAGGTGGCCGATGTTAAGCGAGCGCTGACACAGGAGAGATTCCAGTCACCAAACCACAGGCCACTGAAAATCATACCTTCGACTTCTGACATATCATGGCCATTGGCTAACAGATTTTCTTTGCCAATATAGATTTTTACCGGGCAGGGATCGGGTACCTGCCCTTCCACGATGATGCGACCAATCAAGGTCCAGCGCCAGTCCATCCGTTAAAGTTGCATCTTTGGGTAGTGCATAAACCGGCTCTACAACAATCTGCTTTTTCTTCTAAGAGTCCTGGCCCTTATTATTCGCTTGAGCCGTATTAGGCGAGCGAGGCAGCAAGCCGGTGAAGCGGCCATTATTACCATCGTTAGTTTCAGACTTCACATAATCAATGGGGTTATGTCAGGTTCCCTGATCAGGATTAACCGGAATTACGTTCTGGCCGTCAAAACCGAACCCAACTGGAGGTCCATCCTGATTCAATCTCCCAATATCATTTTGGGATTTTTCCTTTTGCAGATCAACTAATTCACATTTTAGCTCGCTGAGATTCTGTTGCAAAGAATTTATGGTTGCCTTAGTTTCATTCAGTTTATCCTGTGCCTGCTTATTCGCCACTTCCAGCTTCGATACTTTTTGCTGATTCTCCAACACCTTACCCATGTTGTCCTTGGTTGATACGTTCAGCGTGTCGGCCTTTTTTATCGCCTCACGGGCATAGGCTTGCAGCACCTTGATGGTATTGGTTTGTGTGTCCCGTCCTGCGGTTTGACCGCAGAATCGTATCCATGCATCTACTCAACAGGCTGATAGCTTTCTTGTCGTTCGGAGCACATAACTAATGACAAGCAGCCAATGGCCAGTGACGCCACGTCAATAAGCAAAGGGTTCATACGTTTTTCAGCCATCGCGTCGCTCCTGCTCCTGCTTACTCTTATTCTGCGCAGACTCTTGCGTATTTTAAGGAAGCAGATTTAGGCTTTCCATAAAGGACTGAGCCGAGACCAGATATAGGGTTATCGTATCATTTTCATTCCCTGTTGAGCCTAAGTGGTCATGCTGCACCGTCGCCGTCAACCAATCTCCACGAATGTGGTGGATCAGATTTAGCACCTGGTGGGAATTAGATTCATCGAACTGTAGCTGTAATAACTGTTGCGAGATGTTGCGCAGTCTAACTGCTATTACTGTCAAACCGTTGCCTTGCCATGATGCTATCGGCACAGCTTTTACTAACCCGCCCCAAGTTAATGGCACGGGTGTTGATAATTCAAGCGAAACACGCTTAATCTCACTATCACCACCGAACAAGCGTTCCGGCGCATACAATTGCTGCGCAGCATAACGGGGCAGACGAATGCGCCAGTCTTCAGTAGTGTTAGGCGGACTATGTTCTTTACTGCGATTTCGAACACTTTCCCGCGTCATCACAATCAGCTCGTCGTTGACCGTTTTTATATCGCTGGTCGTTACATCCAATAAATAGACTTGATGATCACTCAACCACTGAACGTGGATACGCGTTCCAGGAAAATACTCCAGACCCATTATATACAAAACGTCGTTAGCAGCAAGCGCCGACACTTTGTGCTTAATACTATCGGGTAGCCAAAAACGCATCTCATCGGGGAAATGAATAATACGTTCATGGCTAATTTGGAGTTGAACATTGATGTGGCGTTTGTCCCACAGTACACGTTCCGGCGCATCCGTGATTGCCGTAACAGCTACCACGGCTAACACGACACTAAACAGTTATCGGCCAAACAACCAATGAGCACACCGTTTCATAATTCACCTTCAGATCGCTGGAGGGGTTTTCCGAGCTCATCTTCTTCTAGCAGCACTGGGCGCATGGTTTCATTACAAGCCAATGCTAATCCTCAGGGATTAATCTCTTTGTCAACATCAAAGCGAACAATACGCAAGGGATAACGCAGCGATACATCCTTAACCGGATGGCCACCGATCGACTCCACGAGGTTGACATCCAGCCAGGTTTTCCAGACACTGCTGATTTCAATCTCAACGTGTTGACGGATATAAGATTGCCCCAAGATTTCCTGCACCGAGCGAACCAGCCGGCGCAGCTCACCTGGTCCCTATTTAGCATTCATACCTGTTTCCAATGCTGCGCGACATCCTGGTGTAAGAAAGCCATGCAGCGCATATATCTGCTTGTGGTAGTCCTTTTCACCATCACTCGGCCAGCGATTCAACTGTTGGAAGATGTAGTAGGCAAAGGCATAAACCAGTGACGCAGGCACATTATCAAAATTGGTTACCATGCCCTGAGTCAAATCAGGTGTGATATAGAGCCGCCGCGTCTCCTGTAATATGCCGTTACGCCACCACAACGCAATGACCGTAACAAGCAGACACACTACAATGATACGTAAAGTACGAATTATGATCGCTGGTAGCTAACAACCACTGCTGCGTCTGATTATTTCGAACTGCCATCGGCTTTTTCATCACTTTAATCTCCGGTCAATATCCCAAATCTGGCTTTTTCGTATAAACGTGGAGCGCAGCAAACGAAGATCTTCGAGCCATAGGCGCAAACGCAACTGATAGTATCTCAGCAGCCTGTCACACTTGAGCTTTTGTAATACCGTTGCGCAAATGACAACCCAGGCAATCACTAATAACAAACCGATACCGACACCCATCATCAGATAACCAAATAGTCCGTATACAATTACACTGTCAGGCACCATGACGATACCGTCCATAGTGACCAGCAGCATCAACTCTGAAAGTGAACAACCTCTGAAAATCGACGGTTCTGCATTCAGACGCACTGGCAACAGATCGTTGTTTTCTTGCTGAAAATCCATGATTTAGATAATGCCGACAGCTTCGTTCAGGAAGAAGGGCACGATAGCCAACAACACACCAGCAATCACTGCGGTCAAACCTACAGAACCACAATCAGAGTCATTAGAGCTACACACTTCGTTAAACTTGGAGAGCAAAATCCAGCCAATCCACAGGAATCCTGCACCCGAAATCACCATAGCTATGTAGTCGATGGCGTCACCGGGCCAACCATGCATAAAAGCCAAATAGTTACCGTTAGGTACCACGCTCGACGGATCGACCGGCACGGGCAATTGCGCCTAGACGGATATTGAGACCAGCCAAAGCTAGAATATTGAAAAAGGAGTGATGTATAGCTTCTGCTTAAAAGTATATTCGTGCATTGTAGGGATAATAGTCTTTCTCATGGTTTTGCGTAGTATGTTTTTCGTCAGTGCTATCGCAGTAAGAGGCCAAGAACGAAGGTTAAAAAAATCGAGTGAACTGATCGAGTCAGAAAGTCATAGAAATTTATTTTTCGGTGTGACCAGGTCTTCCACTGGGTAACAATGACCCAGGCGATCAAGATATAAAGCGCCGAATAAAAAATCAGTAAAATAGTTAGACTGGAGCTATCCATTGGCACGCCCAGAGTCGCCCCAATGAAAGCAGTATCTTGAGAAGCAGAAAACCCGTCATTAGCGGTAAATGCCGTCTATTGGTGATAAAGAGCGAGGTTCTCGTCGCTCCGCATTAACGGCATCAAGAATGCCTTCTTGAATTTTTTTGAAATCGATTTTTAATCGTTGATAATCGACTTGTCTGCGATCATTTGGATTTTTATCCTGCTGGACTTCGTCAATGATCTTGGTGATAGTTTCCAGCCCGGCGCTTAAACATAGAAGAGCAGACCGCTCTTGATCGGTAATAGCGTAGGTGGGCGCTGACAGAAGAGCAATTATTAAGGTGGAAATTACCTGGGTTCGCATGATCATTGTTCTTTGTTGAGACAATGATCATGAAAATTTCAGGTTAGAGGTATGGGAAAGCTTTCATCAGGGAAAGAAATTTAATGTAGCTTGGAATCTCTGGGCACCATTTAGACACTTCAATCTTTAACTAACACTAATCTAGCTGACTCCACATCACAGCAACAGGTATCGACCCACCATAATCAGTACTTTCAACACCCGACAAGAGTTTTAGCTAGTAATTTTCTTTTCATATTTTTTAATATAGGTGCTCAAAGTATTGTGCTCACCCACATCATCATGAAGTACTAAAAGATATTTCCACTGTTTACCACCATGTTTCAGTAGGTAATCACTCGCGTGCTGACACCAACGGACAGCGGTATCAGCTTTCGCTATGACTGCGATATCTTTCGTTTCATTTTTCACTTTAGTCTCCACCAACAGGATGCAATCATCGACCTCAACAACAAAGTCAGGAACATATTCTGAATGCTCAATGCCATCCTTGTAAAAAAACTGGAACTGACTTTTTGCAGGTCAAACCATCTGTTTGCATCTCTCTCTATAATTATTGCAAAGCGTCTTTCAATATCTGAGTCAAATTTTTGTAACGAGTATAGGCACTTTGAGAACTCACCAAATAGCATTCGCTTTATCTTGTTTTTATCTGTTACTGTATCCCGATAATTAAATATCCTGTATCCAGATAATTAAATATCGGCTGCCCCATAGCAACGGTGTAAGCACAGGGTTTTAGTGGCGTAAATCCACCATACACCTAAGTCTCATACTCTGAAACATCATCCAAGAAATGCTCAACTATTTGCGCATGAATAAGATCAGCATGCTCGTCATATGAAGTATCATCAAAATCTATGATGGCGTGAATGATATAATTTTCTAGTAGAGATTCTGAAATTTCGACCTGGGTGGTCAAAGTCGTTTGCTCATTAGTGTGTAAATTCTGGATAACAATATCTCGTTCGGCGTACTGAAGATTTAACTGAGACACATCCAAAGTAAATGCTTTGTAAGCATAACTACTAATCTCCCTTTTAGGGATAACAGCTACCTTAGGGATATCAATTGCCTCCTGCTTGATTAACTTTGATATTTTAGCAACAACCTTAGCCAAATCAATTTCTTCTTCTGATTTCAACAATGATTGCTGTTCACCAGTTAACTACTCTTTCACAGCAGCAATAATGGTTTTTTTGCACATCTTCGTTCAATAACGTATCTGTCGAGGAAATTATCTCCGGCTTATTCTTAAAGCTATTGATGATATCTAACGTCACCTCAGCGACTTTTTGTTCATTTTCACCGCTGAATACAAGCCTTTCTTCACGAGGAGGCGGATAGCTTGTTCCGTCGCTTTCGGAAGGAGTTACGCCTCGAACAATTAAATCCAAATTTGAACCAACTTCAACGCTTTCCATGTGCGTATCATGCTCAGACGCATCAAGGATTAACTGTTTTAGGTGTAGTGGATTTTCAGGGTTATTAGCCTCATCGACGATCTCCTGAAACCGGTCATGCGCAACGATACTGAGCCGATCAACAGGCTCCACTCCAGTACGTTTACCGTATGGAAGCCTCAACCCGCGTCCAATAAATTGCTCAATCAATGTCCGCGCATTGGCTGCCATTAGAGGAACGATGGTATAAAGGTTGGTAACATTCCGCCCTTCTTTCAACATGTTTACGTATATAACTACCTCTGTAGGCTCGTCAACGCTTTCAACAACCAACAGTCGTTGAACCATTTCTTCTTCAGCAGCACCAGAGCGACTGCTATCCACCTGAGTGATCTTACCGGTGTAGTTTTCATCGAAGAAATTATCGGATTCCATAATAGAGAGCAGTTCAACAGCGTGAGTCGTGTCGCGAGCAATAACCAGCATAAATGGTTTGACTAACAGAAGATCATTTTGTTTTGCGTAGGTCATTAATTCGACTTTTGTTTGCTTATGCAAACGAATACCGTCCATTAATTTTATACGCTCTACTTCCCGTGGACTGTACTGGTTTGCATTGAAATTACGTTGCGTTACAACAGCGGGTTCTTTTACGAAGCCATCATCCATTGCCCTGGCGAGCGGATAGTCAACAACAACATTTTTGAAAGGAACTGTTTCACGATTAGATTCAGTAAAAGATGTTGTCGTTAGCTCCAAACCAAGAATTGGATTTAGCTCGTTTATCGCCTTCATACCGACATTGGCACGGTAGCGATGAGATTCATCCATCAATAGAGCCAAGTCATCCGATTCAGATAAAGAATTAAAGTAACTATCATCAAGGTACTCCGATAAGCGTTTAATACGTGGTGCTTTACCGCCTCTTACTTCAGATACAATCTTTGAAATATTGAATATATTGATTGTCACATTGCTCAACATTCCAATATTTCCACCACGTGCTTCGTAGCTATCACCGGTAATAATTTTCGGCGGGTATGCTGCGAACTCCGCAATGCCTTTAAAGACATATTTTGGCGAATTAGGTGTAAAGTCACTAATCAGCTTATCGTAAATCATTAAGTTAGACGCAAGAACAAAGAAGTTATTAATACCATACGCCAAATTAAGATAACTGATAAATGCACCCATAAGTCTCGTTTTACCAACACCCGTGGTCAAAGCAAAGCAGAGCGAAGGAAAATCTCGCTCAAAGTCTTCCAACTTAGAAAACTGCGACCTGAGGATTTCAAGCAATACAGGCACATCATGATTGTGTTTGAGCAACTCACTTCGAGCATCGCCCACTACACAGTACTATCTATTGCTGACTTTAACGCCTCAAGCGATTCACGCTGATGAGCTCGAAGACTTAATCGACCGGAAATGTTATTTAAGATACGCTCACTCATTATTGTTCTTCTCTAACATTACCAAAGAGGTTTTCTTGCTCAAGCTCTTTCTCATTTTGCGGCAAGTTTTCCACATTCAAGCTGTAATCATCGTGCGCCAACTCACAACAACTGAGAGCCATTTTCGGCAGTTTCTTTATCGTCAAATTAGGAAAGCGTTCTGACTTACACCGGAATGTGCCACAACAAATAAGTAACGTTTTATCTCCTCCTGCTTCATCGGAAATTTGTTGAAGTTTTTCTACAGAAAGATTTTGAGTCATCACATAAATAAAATCGGACTTCGTAGAATTGCCATGATTCCACCATTCAACTTCGGACGGTTCGTATTCAAACCTCTCAAGCTTACATATAGCCTCAGATAGCATTTTTGCGTTGTAATCTTTATTTACAACCCAATTATCCCATTTATTCCTTTCTAATAAGGAAGGTACGAGCGAGTAATAACGGAAGCCACCACCACCTTTCCAGTTTGCCGCTTTAGTAATAGCCCAATGGTCGCCACCATCAATAACCTTCTTCAAGCGCGGAATAATGTGCGTATAGCAAGTGTCTTCCAGCTCGATCAAAATCCAACGATGATTTGTTTTCTTGGCAACAGCGCCCGTAGTGCCAGACCCGGCAAAGGAGTCCAGGACTAAGTCGCCATGGTTGGTAGCAATATGGATTATTCGCTCTAATAACTGCCCTGGTTTGGGCGTAGCAAATGGTTCAATTTCAGGAAGAAGCTTTCTCAGATGATCTTTCCTAGCAGACTGATTAGAATCAATCTCTGAAGATGATCACCACGTCTTCGGCGCCACCCCCATGGATATCTGATAGATATTTTTTTATTACGAGCGAGCTATCACCCTTTTTTCCAAAATAAACGCACTCTTCAGCTAAAGCCGTATCAAAAGTTTTTCTACTAAACCTCAAATAATTATCACTGGGCGGCTTAATCTTTCGTCACGAAGGTAATGTAATCTCAAAATGCAAAGATTCGTCTCCACTTTTAGCCGCCCCATCTGCACCTTGCTTCCATGACCCTCTAGAATCGTCATCAGGGTTTTGGTATCTCTTTAGTTGTGCCTCTCCTCTCTCTAAAAAGTTTCGTACATTTTTCCAAGAAGTAGCCTTCATTGCATAAATTAGAATGTAGTCATGAGAAGTAGAAATCGCAATGTCGTTTTTCCTCTCAGCATCTTTCTCCCAAATTATTGACACAACAAAGTTATTTCTGCCAAATACTTCATCCATGAGAACTTTGAGATACGTCATTTCGTTATCATCTATAGATACCCATATTGAACCTTCTTCACAAAGCAAAGTCCTTAATATCAACAAGCGATCTCTCATCAAAGAAAGCCAGATGGAATGCTCAATCACATCATCATAGTCTTTAAAGGCATTACCTGTGTTGTACGTTAGATCAATAAAAATACACTTAACCTGGCCAGAATACTCTTGCTCTAGGGCTTTCAAAGCTAGTAGGTTATCGCCATAAATAAGCTTATTTTCAAAAACATCATCATTAGACACTCGATAACTTGCATGATAAGACTTCGTCGGATCTTTCAATAAAATACGATGCTCAAGCTTCGAGCGCTTATCCTTACCAATCCATGCCAATTCTAACTTTGTCTTTTTTATTGTCTGCCTTACGCTATAAGCTCTAAATCTTTCAAAATTCGTTTATATCTTTGCTGAAAGGCCTCCCGACCACCTTCCATTATCCGGCAAATATCTTCACGCGTTTTGCGCTCCTGAAGACCACCGGAATTATTCGATACTATTTGGCCGCCAACAAAATCCATTATAGTCACTAATTCTGCATCAACATTTACCACAACATTGGTGTTATACGTTACAATCATTAGCTGCCGATACTTTTTGTTCTCCCTCAATTGCTTCACAACCAACTCGGAAACCAAAGCGTTATCCAGGCCATTTTATGGCTGATCAAGGATAAGTGACTCATTACCATGAATGAGCAGGAGGGATAAAATAGCTGCGGTTTTTTGCCCTGCCGATGCTTGTGCGATACCTTTGTAGGGCTGCCCTTTCGCTTGGCGATATTCAAGCCGAACTTCATCTTCGTGGAACCAGTGGGACAGTTCATTGAAAGCTTCAACTGGATTTGTCTTCAATCTTTTAACGAAACTGCCGTGCAAGATTGTTTTAAGAACCTCCTTCCCACCCTCTTCAAGCATCTGTTTTATTTCAATAAGCCGTTCGCCCACACTACTTCCTGCGTGAGCTGGATCAACCATATCCCACAATATACCGCTAGGCCGACCTCCCAACTCTTCATCATCCTGATATATATAACCAAACTGACTTGCCCCGATAAACCTGAGAATTTCCCGAAATTTTTCGACCGAGCCTCGACTGTCTGCTATTGAGCGCAATGTCACCTTTAGCATATCGCTATGAGCAAAAAGTCCGGTGATAAATTTTTATCTGATTTCTGTGAGATTTTCTCGACACGCCAAAAGTTCTTCTTCTGCTACCCTAACGGTCTCTTCGGTATCCGGCAGTTGCTCTTCTATTTTTCTAAGCCTTGATATTTGAACCGAAAGTTTAGATTCCGTCAAAACAGCCTCAGAAACTGCCTTGGCGCTATCTATCCCAGCGGCCTTAAGCCTTTTTATTTTCTTTTGATATGTCAGTATGTGAGTGTTATTTTCTGTTTCCCCAATCGCTTTCTTTGACACGCTTCTTGACAGCATCTAAATCAGCAGTCATCGTGGCCACATCTTTAACTAGCTGATCGTATTTGGCCTTTAACGATTTGGCTACGGATAAACCTTCCACCTTTATTGTTTTTTCAGCATCTGATATACCCTCAAAGTTTTCCAGCGTTGCATCACCGAATTCATCAAGTTCATCTATAGCGGTTTGCAGCACCTGAATATCATTTTCAAGGCCTTGGTAAAATTCGTTAAGCTCGTTCTTTTGAGTCGTAGCTCGCTTATAGGACTTTAATAACTCTCCAAACGTATCATTGGAAAAAAACACGTATCTTTTTCCTTGCTTCTTTATACTCATTCTTTAAAGCCGGTTTTTTCTCTAATTCCTTTTTCTGCGCTTGAAGTCTTAGGTATTCATCCAATAACTTCTGTTTTTTCACGTCAAAATCATTTTGCCGCTCGAGCTTTTCGTCCACGATGGAATCATTGATATAATCAAGCAAGGCCTGCGGATTATTAGCAAGTGCCAGAATCTGTTTCTGACTAAATATTTTAACTGGGAAAACATCGTGCGCTTGCTCTGAATTAAGCTCTGTAAGCTGCCATACATCATTTTCCAACGATGAACTTTCAGCGTATTATCACCATTGGAATTGACACTTTTCCATGTATACCTATACTGTTACTGGATAGCATCAACACTCTTGTTAACAACCACATTCAATTCGGAACCATCCTGCATCATGCCTAATTTTGATCCTGATGTATTGGTCTATTTGAAAGCTTCAAATGTACGCTTGATTTCAGAATCTTTTAGCCCATTAATTTCATTTTCTTGTGCTAACGATAAGCGTAAACACTCTACTATTGTTGACTTTCCACTACCGCGACCACCTATAACTGCGCTATATGAAGGATTGAATTTCAACTCTAATGGATTGACCCTTATTAGAGATGCATATCTTGCAAACAAATGGATTGAATCCATTGCTCAGGCAAAGTTTGCGGAATATCTGGCTGATTATCACTTCTGTGAATAGATAATTCAGGATCAAGCAGGGCAAAACGTAAACCTCCGATGCTAGAAGATGACATCTTGACCCAAGTAAATTCACTACTTATATCGACTGGTTTATGGCTGTCCTAGCCAAGAGCAACAGCAAACTCATCAAGTTTTGACTTATTCTTTTCTATCACTTCTGACGCTGGGTTTATAATCTCAACAGCATTTAGTTTGTCGAATATGGGAAGTAAAGTATTATGATCAGTAATGAATGATAGTAGACCCTTAGGCATATCAATATGAGTGGCACACGCTATGCCATCTTCCTGATGCACTTTGGCAATCACATCCTCAACACTTGAATTAGTAACTCCATCGCTGTTTCCTCGGCCGCCTTGATAGCCAACCGATCCTATCAGCCCGTCAATATCAGCTCCCTGCTTGGATGAATCAAAAATGGCGATAAGATGTATACTACTATTACAGGATATTTCAACCCCAGGAAACACTTCAAAGCCAGCCCATTTATTCTCAGCATCTTGTTTAAGCTGATTGAGTGCCGCTCTAAAGCCGTCTATCCATTCTTCTGAATTATGATCTGTCACCACAACACAGTTAATGCCGACATTTAGATACAGCTCCAGCTATTCGACAGACTGAATATCACTATCCCCACGATAATCCTTAGATGCCGGTGTATGTGTATGAAAATCTACTTTCCACCGCCGTAAATCAGACCAGTCTACACGCATACTTTCATTCCAAATTTGATTAAATCATCGTCCATTTAATAGCAAACAAACTGTTTTCACCCAACCTTTTTGTTAGCCTCTCTTCTGCTGTAAGTATCATTTCTTTACGACAGGCATCCACTTCATCTTGCTTATCAAATAGGTCTCGACGATCTTTATTCCTTTGAGATTCCAGCTTTTTTTACCGTTTTTGAAGTCCTAGCTTTTCCTCTAATGTTGACGCTAACTTGGCGTCCCTTCTGACCTGCCGTATTTCTTTATCAAAGTCTTTAATAGATTGCCTTATCATCTCTTTAAGGTCATCAGCCCATGCATCAAGCTTTGTCATCTCTCCATCAAAGAAAGCGGCATTACTCGAACTAATTTCATCGATAATCGACGCCTTGCTCTCTTCATATTTTTGTTTTAGAAGCGTATCGACGTCCTCATCTGCGTGCCGAGCACCATCGCCAGCCGTGGCTGGAAGCGAAAACACCAGCTCCATTTTCTCCTGTAAAACTGGAGCCCCATCATCCGAAACAGCCGATAGAATAAGGTAATCTTCCGTCTCTGCACTATTGATGGTTAGTTTATTCAGCGACAGCCATCTCGACTTTCCAACAAGACCAACAATGGATACCGCATTTTGAGGGTGGTTTGTATAATCAAAAGTAAGGCTCGCAACAGGAAGGTTTAAAGCACATACGGAGTCAATAACACATTGCGCCAAGGGATGCCTTGGTCGATAAATATCGGCGTCTTCTATCGGCTTATTATCCGGCACACCCATTCGATATTTTCCTAGCAGAATTCCAGCTCCATTATCTTGCCCCACAAAAGGGTTATGCTTTAATTCAAAATCGCTGGAATCAGCTTCAAATACAGCATCGTCTCCCAACAAATAGTAGGTGATTTTATGGAGTATTTGCTCATGCTTATTGAGGTAATCTTTACTCTTTTCTAAGTTTACCCTCAATTTATCGTGTACTTCAGCATCAAAATTTTCCAGCAACTTCTATCGCGTATTATCCATCGCCGCAGAAATTTGCTCCTCCATATCACTTTGCAAAAGGTCGAACTGTACATTAATCTCGTTAGCACTGCGGCAATCTTGATAGATCCTCATAATCCTTTACTCAAAATCAACGCCGCTATCTATTGTGCCAAGCACCTCATCACTAGCCCCAAACACTCCGCTGAATAACGAAAATTTCTGATCCAAGAGTTCGTATACTCGCTGATCCGTTGCATTTTTTTATTTAGGAAATTGATAACGGCAATATCGTGTTTCTGTCCATATCGGTGACAACGACCAATGCGCTGTTCTATTTTTTGAGGATTCCACGGTAAATCATAATTGACCAACAATGAACAGAATTGGAGGTTAATACCTTCCGCCACTGCCTCAGTGACTATCATTATCTGCACACTGTTTTTGAAATAGTCAATTAATGCTGAACGCATATCAGCGGTTCTAGAACCTGAGAAGCGATCTGTTTCTTGGTTTATTTCCTTCCAATCTGCATATATTTGACGAGACTGCGGATCGGCATTAGAGCCATTGAACAATACAATTCTGTCCGCATAACCATTAGTCTCAAGCAGTTCAACAAGATAGTTCTGCGTGCGTCGAAACTCAGTGAAAATGATAGCCTTATCAAGCGCACACAACGACGAGGCCTTTTCCAAGCCTGCATTTAATGCTTCGAGCAAAGCTAAACCTTTGTCATTTTCCTGAATGGAGATCGTTAAGCCTCTAAACGTTGATAGGTTGTCAATCTCATTCTCTATAGCCTCAATATCTTCCTGAGATAATGGCTCTGGAAAAACCTCGTCATCATTTAACCCATACTCATCACGAAACTCATCCAAAAGCTCTTGATCGTCATCGCCCTCATCAAGAAAATTACCATAGTAATTTTCAAGTTTATCATTGATTTTCAACATTTTTTGCAGCTTTCGCTCCAGCGACTTTAACGCTCCTACAATCACAAACGTGGACGTGGCGACGCCAACAGTTTGTGCAAAACCAACGTTATTAGTTTTCACTGACTGGTGGACAAGGCCTGCAAGTTAGCTCGTTGTAGATAATTCGATACCATGTCGTATAGGTCTTGCTCATCTTGAGATGGAACAAACTCCTGAGTGATTGGCACGCAATTAGTATATCTGATGTATTCCAACACCTGCCGTCGAAGAGTCCTATGGCAGACAGGCATAAGCCTAGCTTTCAATTGATCAAAAATGGCCTGAGATGAAATCCGAGCATACTGCGCTCTGAAACTCTTCGCATCACCAAAAACATATTCATCTATAAAACTTACTAAGCCATACAGCCCTATCAAAAAGTTTTGTAATGGAGTTGCAGTCAACAAAACCTTGGTGGAGTTCGCTAAAGCTATTTTTATTTTCTTCACAATCTTGTTTGATGTCTTATAAATGTTTCGCAACATATGGGCTTCATCAATAACCACCAAATCCCACGGCACCATCATCACATCTTCATCTTTGTTCGCAGCGAAGTTATACGAACAAATAATCACTTCACATGGATTACGCTTATCTGCGTTATAAGGCTTTGTTTCAAGGATTACAGAGGGTATAAAAACTTCTCCAACAGCTCCTGATTCCACTGCTTTCGAAGGCTCGACGGGGCCAATTATTAATATGCGTTTTTTACCTTCAGTCCATTTTTGTGGGATCACTAATCCAGCTTCAATAGTTTTCCCTAAACCAACTTCATCAGCTAAAATTGCGCGCTATACAGGGGCAATTTAAATGCAAAAAGAGCCGCCTCAACCTGATGAGGATTAAGGTCTACTTGAGCATTCAGCAATGTGCCAGTTGTTTTTCCAAACTACTGGCAGAACACCGCTTGACTAGCTCCTGAGCGAAGTATTGGGTCTGATATTGCGTAATTATATTAACGTTCATTTTACCCTATTTTCTTCTGCTCCATTATCCAAACTTCAATATCATCCTTCTTAAAACGCCAGCTACCACCCACCTTGAACCCTGGCAGCTTACCATCAGCGACTAACCTGTAGGCTGTGTTTCAAATATTGAGCGACCTCTTTCAGGGTCAGAATTTCATCAGTCATAGCCCTACCAACCGAAATCAAGCCTGATAGAATAAGGGAATATTGAGGAATCCACAAGAATGTGGGATTCTTGCTTGCTTTGATATCAAAAACCCTAGTTTTCATGGCTCTATGCTTGCTTATTCAGGCACAAGAATTCATAAATACTTCTTGAGCCGCTCGAAAACGATACGGGCTGCCAGTCTTAGCAGAAAGGCAAAAGGCAGGATAACAACTACCGGATTGATACTGAACGGCAGACTGATATAGAGCACACAGGCAGCTACGAATGCAGGCACAACGGATCGTCTAGCCAGATTGAAGACATTACTGCTCTCCCTTTCGCCGCCGCAGCGCCTTAGATCGCGCTACACCAATCCATCAACACTACCCACCAACGCCGCAACCGCAAATATCGGCAACGAAAACAGGATGAGTGCTAAACAAATCACAAAGGTTTGCACCACGTAAGTGAAAGCCTCAAGACATTCGTCATAGCGCTGGTAGAGATCATTTCCCCACACCAGTAACGTTGAAAAACTGCCATTGGGAGCTTTCAGTACATTCCGCAAGGTCGTTTTGAACCAGGATTGATGAGCTACCCAACTTACCGCCTCATCCGTTAACACAACAATATCGTCCTGATCGCAAAAGATCGGTCATACAGTTGCTGGTTGAGGTAAGTTTGGTCAGTTGCCAGAACCGCTTCCGTGTGCTCTGGTCAGAACCAGATCATGCCCGACCGTTCAATAATGATGGATAGCATCAAGCTGATCACTAGCCAAACAACTAGTTGAATCAGTGCTGAGAATAGGTTGCCTATAAGGCTGGGTTCTTTTCTTCTGGGAGGCTGGTACTGTTGTGGTTTGGCCATGGGTTTACCACCCCGGCCTATCGGCCATAGTAACTTGGCCAGTTCACAACTGGCGTATAGCTGCGCCGCATATGCTGGAGCATATCGCTCAAATCATCGGGCAACTCCTGATCATCCATTTTTGAGGGCATGGGAATACGGATTTTCCACAGTTCACTGCCTCTGAACAGGACGAATGCCTACCCTTTGGGAAATGTGACAATATCGGCGGGTAAGATCATCGGTACACGGCTGATACTCACATGATCCTGATTATTTGAGGTAAACCACATACCGCCAATAGCATCTACACCATCGGTAACACCGGAGACAGTCATGATTTCACTGACGCTGACTTCTGGCAGCTGCTTGATGAACATCTCACAGGTTGCTACTTCCTTCACTCCCATGATCAGCATGGTGCCAATATTACCGGCTAACTGTACGACTTTGGCTTCACTGCCCAACTCGGCAATGGGATCACTCCAGGTTTGGGTGTACAAGTTCAGCTGGTAGCCTGCATCACCACTTTTATTAATCAGTGTTTTGAATTTGGGGCCGATCAAGTCGGAGAACTCATCCCCATGGATCACGATATCAGGAGGTTTCTTAGCGTGCTCGTTCGAATTACCGGGCACAATACCATGTTTATAGATCTGACCAGCTTAGCTGGTCAGATCTATAAACATGGTATTGTGCCCACTGCGCTGACCACTTCTGGATCGGTAAGGGCGTCCAACCCGACATAGACAACA
>Ga0056107_100008_pt1 | contig 54402 bp, 50 predicted proteins | sample WorMetcrassitun2_FD_77006 | JGI IMG/M metagenome (GOLD analysis project Ga0056107, IMG submission 77006) | Marine gutless worms symbiont microbial communities from Max Planck institute for Marine Microbiology, Germany - Olavius crassitunicatus.2 ...
CATCAAATGACCAAAAAGGGTGTAGAGTGGATAACCGGGCGGATGGGCTATTCCATTGAAGTAGGTAGCCAGGATAAAAAAACCATCATCTTCCAATACTACTGTGCGTGGCGCGCTCCAGTAAAAGGTGCAAATAAGGAATATAAATACAATTGCTAAATGAAATCGCTCATTACTTTGAGTAAGCAGAGTAGCTCCTTTTAACATGAAGAGATATTGACATTTAATTTTGAGTTAAAACTATATTTCAGAACTTATTGTTAGGAAAACTCTGATAAATGTACATTCTTAGCCTGATAAACGTTGCTACTATGCAGCATTTCTCTAAATTTATTTAGTAGTTACTCGTTTCATAAGTTATTCCGTAAGCTTTCTCATCCATGAGCTCGTTCCTCCTTTCTCAGCATGTTCCTGCTCATTTTTCTTAAAATAATTCGGATGCCTATCTTCCAGATACGAGATAAAAAATAGAATTTCGAAATTTCTATTAAACTGCAGGAAACTCCTAACAAAGTAAATTTTATTTCAGATTCATCCTTCATTTATTAGTGCTTCAGGATATTCAAATGACCAATATATATCATGTATATGAACTAGAACTCTTGGTTTCAATATTGGCAAGATAGTAAATAATATTTTTGACAAATCGCTCCCTATTTTTAATACATGTGAAGTATCCATAAATAATATATCGTTGTTTGAAAGATCCTTAAAAACTTTCAATAAAACATTCTGGATTTTATTTTCAATAATATGACATCGATCGTAATACTCCTTTCTTAACAATCTCCTTAAAGTTTTTGGCCATAGTTCAATAAAGATCAAATTAGTATTATTCAGAAATTTCTCGGAGACATCTAACATTAATGCCGAAGAAAACCCGGATCCTGTTTTTACGACATTACTTGGCTGGTAATGCCTTAAAAACTGTACAACACAAAGCTATCATTATGGCCAAATCGATGGTTATCATAATAATTAAGAGAGAGGCAAAATTTTTCCATTAACTGCAACTGAAATTTTTCGTTTAGCTCAATCCTATCTTTGCATGACACATATCCTATCCTGTGAATATTTCATTCTTACGTTCTTCAATGTAACGTCTACTCGGAATAGTGGGGCCAAAATGGCCAGGCTGGTACCGATAAAACCACAAACTTCTTTCCCTTACAGAAGCTAATAAAAACCTAGAAATATAAAATGAAACTATCAATAGCGAATATAGTAGTGGGATTTTTTTAATTTCTTCCACAATTTTCTCGAGTACCGTCACTTTTTGCTCCTTAAAGTCAGTGAAACTTGTAATGTGTTCTTTCTAGATACACAATAAAATTACTATTTATCTATGCGAACGACCGCCATTTTTTTCATATTTGACAAATAAACTCATTGGAATTCTGTTCTGCATCGAAAAACACAATACTAAAAATATATGATCAGTCACTAACATAATTAGAGGTGAGGTGAGGTGAGGTGAGGTGAGGTGACATTATAATTATAATTCATAATTAATAAATTTATTTTCCCGACATAGATGTGGGAATTAACTTGTATAAGTTAATTAATTACGTAGTCAATTTCTTTCGAAATAACAAATTACCGATGCATAGTAGTGATGAATTGCGAAGTAATGAACTAATGAGTGCTGCTATAAAATATCGTCAAAATCAGCAGGTTAAAGAGGGCGAAATGATCTATCAGAAAATTCTTGATATGGAAAATAAAAATGCAGAGACATTTCATATGCTCGGTATTCTTACATTCCAAAAAGGAGATTATCAAGACGCAGTAGAACTGCTTAACCAAGCCATATCAATAGATAATAATACATCCAGGTATCAAAATGATTTGGAAGTTATACATTTTCATAATGGCTGCTACCAGGATGCCGTCGTTGTTTACAAGCAAGCGTTACAAATAGATCCTGATAACATTGATGTGCTTTTCAATCTAGGAAATGCCTTATACCAACTTGAACAATTTAGAAATTCAATTGAGTCGTTTGAAAAGATACTTCGCATTAAACCAAAACATGTTGCAGCGACGTTTAATATAGGAAATATATACAATAAGTTGGATGATCTTGAAAATGCAAGAACATTTTATTTAAAAACAATAGAAATTGAACCCAAACATATTGATGTATGTATAAATTTAGGTTTAACTTTACATGATCTTGGTTTATTTGAAGAAGCGCTCGAAATATGCACTCTAGCTACCGAGCTTAGTCCAGAATCTAATATTACAAATCACAACTTAGTCCTAGTTCTTAACAGTCTTAATTTCTCAGAAAATGCGCTTACAACTTGTAAGCTAGCGATTGAACTTAATCCGGAAGCATATTGAAGTTATAACTTACTGGGTAAGATCTATTCTAATTTATTCAGACTGGATGATGCTGAATCATCATTTTTAAAGGCAATTGAAATCAAGCATGATGATGTACGGATTCTAAACAATCTAGGTGCCACAATGCTACTACTAAGCAAAACAGACGATGCAACCAATTATCTGGAAAGAGCTTTAGAACTAGACCAAAACTCGTCGGAAACTCGCAATAATCTTAGATTTCTCTATCAGACAATTGGTGATGAACGGAAGGCTATTGAAAATTACAATAAACCTCTAGAACTGAAGCCAGATTTTGCTCAGACATATTATAGCCTCTCGAGTATAAAAAAATATTCAAATGATGATCGGATATTTATAGACAAAATACTGAGTTTGTTAAGCAACGACAAATTGAATGAAAATGATGAGATACTATTACTATTTGCTATCGGTAAAATTTACAACGACTGTAAACGGCATAATGATTCACTCAAGTATTTCAAGAAGTGCAATAAATTGAAGTATAGATCCTGCCATGCCGATCTAGATTTGTTTAGATGCTATATAGATGATGTTATTAATGCATTCAATTCTAAGCTCATAAAGTTCAAAAGCAGATTCGGTAGTAACTCGGACAGGCCTGTTTTTATTGTTAGTATGCCCAGGTCAGACACTACCATTGTTGAGCAGATTATTGCCAGCCATCCAAAAGTTTTTAGAGCAGGAGAATTACAATTTATTGGCAATATTCCAGAACAAATTACCAATTACTTGAGTATGGATAAATATTCTCCAAAATGTATTGAGAAATTAGATCCTAAGATAACTAAATTAGTTGCAAATAACTATCTAAACAAGCTAAATCACTACTCAAGTAAAGCTGGAAGAATTATGGATAAAATGCCGCAAAACCTGGTTCATCTGTGGTTAATCAACATATTGTTCTCGCATTCAAAAATTATATATTGCAATAGAGACCCTTTTGATATTTGTTTATCTATTTATTTTCAGAATTTTATAGTTTCAAATGGCTATACATATGATCTTGCTGACATTGCTCATCGGTACCAACAATACGTACACGTATTTACTCATTGGAAAAAACATTATCGATTACAATACTAGAAATTTGCTATGAAGAATTAATCCAAGATCAAGAAAAGATTAGCCGCAAACTAATTGATTATATCGACATGTAATGGGATGTCTCTTGCTTGTCTTTTCAGGACTCGAATCGTAACGTACAAACATCAAGTTTATGACAAGTCAGACAGCCTATTTACAAGGCTTCCGTTAAACGCTGGAAGAATTATGAAAAATATATAGGCCCATTGAAAAATATACTTGAGAAAAATGAATAGATTTTTAATTAAAATTGACGATGTGCTCTATTACATCAATTGGCTCTAGCTATTTGTAGAGGAAAGCATAGTAAGCAATCTTTTTTAAATTATCTGCAGTTTAATTAAAATTCGATAGGTTAATACTGACTCTCAATAGAGTAACTACCAGTGGTATATTCTATGTACGCACCCCTGGTAAATGTCTCGTCAGGAGATTTCCATTATTACACAACCAGTGCAATCCACCATCATTAGAAATTATAATAAAGGTGTTATTTTGTACATCCGGATTTACTTCTGTCGATCCCATTGTTGCTGTTAATGTAGCATTTGACCCACCTGAAGTGATCGCCAGGCTACCAACATACTTACCAGATGTTGTAGTTTCAATATTTGTGAGACTAGCCGGAAATGAGCTTGTGGTTGAATAATAATCAACTATGAATGAGGAAGGCAGTCCTATCCTAGTGCCTCTGTAACCTGGACCCGTGCGGTACACAGTCCTTGTATGACGGAATAGCAACTGCAGCAAGAAGGCCAATAATCAAGTTATTTACGTTGATTGATTCACAAATACTACAAATTTTTCAGGATGAAGATACCAGCACTTAATTAATCCATCGCCGCTAACTAAATTGAAGTCTCAATTTTTTAGCTGGATCAGATGAATCAAATCCAGCTAACCAAATCTGAATATTTTATCGTATTGTTGAAAATTATTTATCGTGCAACATGAATCCGCTGCCATCGTAACAAGCATCAGCCGATCCTACTAGCTCAATTACTCTTATACCTGATATCCTGCTTCTTGGCATCGCTTTTTTTATTGCTGAGAGATAATAATAATCCCTTGGTAACTTATTCAATAAGTGTTTCTTCATAGCTCTCCTCTTTTAAAGCCCACATAAATCTATTTCCAATCCGTGCTTTACTATAGACACCTAATTTAACTTTTGAACTGTAATCTCTTGCCTGTCCATGTACGCTGTCAATTATTTTGCTTTTTTCTCTCAATTTTCTTATCTCGAGATATGTGTTTTTTAGAAAGAGGATACTTATCAATAAACTCTTCCGATATCTTGCTTGCAAACTCATCATGTTTGTTATCGAACAACGAAAATAAGTTCATTTTCTACCTGTCTTCTTACAATTATATCTATATCCCATAAAGCCACGCCCATAAATTAGCTTTCCATAGATTACAGCTTTTTATAATTTAAGTTACGTCAACTACTGCTAAACCTATTGATCTAGTACTCTTACAGAGAAAGAAATTGTTAATCAATTCCAAGCTTATCCAACTTATACCGTAGAGCGCGAAATGGGATTCTTAGCTGCTTGGCAGCTGCTGTTTTATTCCAGCGAGTCTCCTCCAGAGACTTGAGTATAGCTTCACGTTCTACATCGCCCAGATAGACATTTAATTTCACGTTATGACTTTTCGGAGGCTTGTTCGAATTAGAATCTCTTAAATTTGAATTTGCAAGTCTTCAAATTCAATACTATTCCCACTACACAAAGTCATTGCATGTTCGAGAATGTTTTCCAACTCTCTGATGTTGCCGGAATAGCTGTGTTCGAGTAGTGCCTCCATTGTCTGACTGGATACTGAGAGCGGCTTTTCTCCAGAAGCTGCGGGCAATTTCCTCAATATATGTTCTGTAAGCAAGGGTATATCTTCAGGCCGTTCGCGCAAAGGTTTAATAAATAGTTCGATAACATTAATCCTGTAGAACAAATCATGTCGAAACTGTCCATTTTCAACCAGAGAAGGAAGATTCTTGTGTGTTGCACTCAGGATCCTTACATCCACAGATATTTCATTCTATTCTCCAATTGTTCTCACTTTTTTTCCTGAATCGCCACAAACAGTTTGACTTGTATGCTCAGTGGTAACTCAGCTACTTCGTCAAAAGACAGCGTACCCCTATTTGCTGCCTGAAAAAACCAATTTTATCATCATAGATACCGGTAAAACTCCCTTTCTTGCAGCCAAAGAACTCTGTCTTCATTAGATCTCCAGGAATGGTTCCACAGTTAACAAGTATAAAGGCTTTTGATGCCTCGGGACCCAGTGCATGGATCATTCGCGCGGCAAGTTCTTTGCCAACACCAGTTTTACCACTAAGGTAAATCGGAGTCTGGCTACGTGCCAATTTAGTTATTTTTTTATCAAGCTCACTGACGAATTTACTTTTTCCAATTACCTTAATCGCATCAATATCCGAATCATTGACAGATAACTGAAATGCACTGTCAATTAATTTACGTAAAGCGATTAAGTCTACTGACTTAGTTAAAAAATCAAATGCACCAGACTTGAGAGCACGAATCGCTATCTCCATATTTCCATGCGCTATAATAACAGCCACAGGTAACTTCAGGTAGTTTTCCTGAAGATAGGTGACAAAATCAACACCATCACCATCGGGCAATCTCATATCAGTTAGACATGTATCGAAGCTTTCTTCTCGCAATAATTTTTTAGCAGCGCACAAGTCTTCAGCTAAGCCATATTCAACATCCATCCGATTAAGGGTTATCTCTAGTAAACCTCGGATATCTGGCTCGCCATCAATTATTAATGCTTTTTTCTTTTCATTAAACTAAACTATGCTGCTTTTCATGGCGGGGAAAACTAATCCTGACACAACACCCTTCATCGGAGTTTTCCTGTAAACTCGAGGTTGCACGATTTTTCTCACATAACTCTCTTGCAATAAACAATCTCAGACCTGCATCTTTTGGATTTGTAGTAAAGAACGGTTCAAATAATTGCTCTTCCATACTTGAAAAGATACCAGTGCTATGGTCAATAATATCCAGATAGGGTTCTTTGGTGTCGTCTCTTGTGGCGCATACAATCTCTAACAATGGTGTACCACTACTATACCTAATTCTGTTTTCGATAAGATTCCATAGTACCTGTCGCAGCTGATCCTGATCCTGATCCATCTTTACGTACATATCGTGATCATCACAACTCATTTTAATAGACCCGAGCACCAACCCCTGTCTGGTTTCAACTTCTTTCAGGAAGTTCCTCATCCACTGCACAAGTTCCAATGTGATCGGCTCAGCTTGATCTCTGCGACTTATATTCATAATATTCTCAACAATATTATTCACTCCCCTGGAATGCTCTTCTATTATTGTTGTAAGCCGTTTGTCCTCTTCGCCGATTGAGTCAGATTCTGATAATAATTGACCTGCGTGGTTAATCGCTCCTAAGGGGTTCCTAACTTCGTGCGCAATACTTGCGGTCAATCTGCCCAAAGACGCTAGTTCCATTTACTGTACCTTTTGTCGCAATAACGAAACATCATCCAGAAAGATAAGAAGCCTGTGTTGTTGCTCAAGATCTAATGAAGTAAACGAAGCTTGTAAATGACAACCATCTTTTACAGATTTGATAGTTAAACTCTACTTGTCTTCATTTGATTTCCACTTCACTGCGTTATCCCACAGTTCTGAATTGATATCTTTTATTGCTGATTTATTTAATAAATTTGTATTCAGTTGATCGTCCAATACAACAATACCTGATTATAATCGTTGAACAGTACTATCATTCAATTTAGCAAGCATAGCGAGGTTAGCTGACCGCCGTTGAGCTAATGTTTCGGATTCTTCTACCATGTCCGCAAGGATATTATCAATAATTGCTGTCACAAAAAATGTGCCACGAGAAAACCTGCATGTGTGTAATTCGGAGTGAAATTCAATTAGTTTAATTAAACATACGCTTCATGCCACAAGGTCGCTATAGTCGCTACTGCGGCAAATAGTATCCCGATTTTTCTTGCACTAAGTAGCGCACCGCCAGCCACCGCAATAAGCAACAACATGCCAAATCCACTATTTAATCCAGCACTGGCGTACATTAACAACATGATAACAACGATATCAATGAATATCTGACCAGATATTTGATAAACAAATGGTGGTTATTTAATCCTTACAGGCAGTTGCGTTACAACAGAAACGAGCAAGTAAATATGAGCCGCAATCGCAAAGAGTAAGTCATCATAGACACTTAGCGGTCGTGGTAATTGTCCGATCCAGTATAACGAAACAAATAGAAAGGCTATTAAAAATCGATAAAAATTGAAGTAGGTGAGTGTGCTCCACGCGCTTAATCCAGTCCCGCTATGAGAAATTAGCTTATTCATCAATCATTGTTTATTATTGTGCGTTTTTTATACCAAGGAAAATGTAATTATATGTCATTTATAACAATGATATCATCTGCAGTTACTTTTAGTAGAGAGCACACAGGAACGTAATAAATAATAAAATTATTACAAGTAAGCAGGGGCAATTGTACTTATGACACATGCTATTTTTGCAACGGTTTAGTTGGTAATTAAAGCTAGATATGTAAAAAAGTATCAGATTATTAGGTCATAATTGTTTGACACATGCTCTATTAGCCAAAATCAATAAGTTTATTAAGTATTTAGGAAGCGTCATGAATTTACATGAATACCAAGCAAAATTACTCTTTTCAGAGTACGGTATCCCAGTACCTCCTGGAAAACCTGCCCATTCCGTAAAGGAAGCAATTCGCCATGCAGATGAGCTCGGTGGCGATGGTTGGGTGGCGAAAGTGCAGATCCATACAGGTGGTCGTGGTAAAGCTGGCGGCGTCAAACTGTTGCATAGTAAACAGGGGCTGGAAGAATACGTAAAAAGTATGCTTGGGACTCGTCTGATAACCAAGCAATCAGGTCCAGAAGGTAATCCGGTCAACTGCATGTTAATTCAGAGTATTTCTGATATTGAATCCGAACTATACCTGGGATTGCTGGTTGACCGTAGTACGCGCCGTGTAGCGGTAATAGCATCGAAAGCTGGTGGTATGGAAATTGAGGAAGTCGCTGCCACCAATCCGAAAAAAATACTTACCTTCATGGTCGACCCAATAATGGGAATACAAAGCCACCAATGTTTGCAGATGGCAAATGCGCTTGACCTGGATAAAAAGCAACAAAAACAATTAATATCGATATTAAAAGGTCTGTATCAGTTGTACCAGGAGAAGGATCTAAGCCTGATAGAAATCAATCCCTTAATCATCACCAAAGACGGCGATCTTGAGGCTTTGGATGCAAAAGTTTCTGTTGATGATAATGCTCTTTACAGACAAACAGCAATTGAGGAATGGCGCGATCTTTCCCAGGAGGACGCGAAGGAAAGTAGCGCAAGGCAATTTGATCTCAACTACATATCTCTCGATGGAAATATTGCTTGTATGGTAAATGGTGCCGGTCTAGCCATGGCAACAATGGATATTATCAAGCTACATGGCGGAGAACCTGCAAACTTCCTTGATGTCGGTGGCGGTGCAACAACTGAAAGGGTGGCGGAAGCATTTAAACTAATAGCCTCCGATCCTAAAGTTGAGGCCATACTGGTAAATATATTTGGCGGCATTGTGAGGTGCGACCTTATCGCTGAAGGAATTATTTTAGCGATAAAAGAAATTGGAATTAAAGTTCCTGTAGTTGTCAGATTAGAAGGTACAAATGTTGACACGGGTAAGCGCATACTTAATGAGAGTGGACTGAAAATTATATCTGCAGATAATTTAACCGACGCGGCTAATAAAATTGTCGCTGCAACAAAAGGAAGAAAAGTCTAATGGCAATCCTCGTCGATAAAAACACCAAACTTATTATACAAGGCTTCACTGGCAGGCAGGGGACTTTCCATGCAGAGCAGGCAATCGAATATGGGACACAAGTAGTTGGTGGTGTCACGCCAGGCAGAGGAGGTGAAACTCATCTGGAACAGCCCGTATTTAATACTGTTGAAGACGCAATCAGGGAAACCGGAGCAGATGCCAGTATGATTATGGTTCCGGCTGTCTTTGCTGCAGAATCAATTACCGAAGCTGCCGGTGTTGGAATTAAACTAATTGTTTGCATTACCGAAGGCATACCAGTTATTGATATGATTAAGGTCAGAGCATTTTTAGAACAATATCCGGATACACGACTTATCGGACCAAATTGTCCCGGCGTTATCACTCCCGGTCAATGCAAGATTGGCATCATGCCGGCCAGTATTCATAGTGCAGGATCCATTGGAATTGTCTCCCGCTCTGGAACCTTGACCTATGAAGCAGTACATCAAACTACGCTCGCCGATCTTGGTCAGAGCACTTGTGTAGGGATAGGCGGAGATCCAATCCATGGTATGAATTTTATTAATTGTCTCGAACTTTTCCAACGAGATCCGGATACTAAGGGAATCATTATGATAGGTGAGATAGGTGGAACTGCTGAAGAAGAAGCTGCTGAATATATAAAAGAGAACGTTACGAAACCAGTTGTTGGATATATCGCTGGCGTAACAGCGCCATCGGGTAAAAGGATGGGACATGCTGGTGCAATTATATCTGGCGGTAAAGGGATGGCTGATGACAAATTTGCTGCACTTGAAAGTGCAGGAGTAATAACAATAAGGTCACCGTCTGATTTAGGCAGCGCTATATCTAAAGCTTTAAACAGTAACTAATTTAAGAACAATGAATCTAGGTAGTGCGCTTATAAATCTCTGGCTACCGTTAAATGATATTGATAATGACTCCATTATTTAAATCTGTACTTCAAACGTAAAAAAGGTTTTCCTACAAGAAAATTAGGAGTAGTTGAAATAACAAGTGTCAACGATAAAACCAGAACAAAATTGGCCAAGGCGTTTACTGCGCTGATTTCAGGTAACAATTGCTCGACCAAGCGAATAATAATCCAGTTGGAAATATAGATCCCATAACTTAGCAATGCGATTTTCCTGATAATACAATTATCTAGTAAAAGTCTTGTTCTATCATTATCAACATACAAAAATAACAATAATACGTTAGAGAATAATCACGCATAAGTGGTTATAGCAAATGTAACAGTAGACGCTCCTAGCACTAGCGATTTTTGCCAATAGCACGTCCAGATCAGTAGTGCTGACGCCATTGTAGCAACAATAAAACTCCAAACTACTACTTTTTGCTTCTTATAGCGATGATATTCCCAAATCCAAGCAGCTAATAAGGTCACGCATAAAAGTACATCCATTCGTATCCAACTTTGGGTAAATATAATTACCCACTCTGCATTAGTACTATATAAATACAGTTTTAGTAACTGTGCTAAAAATAATATCCGCCACAGAAAATACCCATATATACCGGAGATGAAATAAGAATATAACAATAGGCCAAACAACATAAAATTGTTCTTCAACAGCTAGTGATCATAAATGATTCAAAAAAATATTAAATGACGACCACGTATCATTAAATAGAACATAGAAATTAATTGTGTAGGTAATATAGTATGGAATAAGAGGCTCTAATGTACTGATACTCTCTTTAGGAAGAAAGTTTTTCAAAACTAAAATACAGCAAGCCAAAAAAAATAGAGTGGGAATATTCTCAAAGATCTTCTTATTAAGAAGTTAATATAACCGCTTGAATAACCATAAGAATGTATTAGTATTGTGGTAACAAGGAAACCGGATATGACAAAAAATAAATCAAAACTCCACCAGAGACCGTATATAAACGAATTTACTAAATAAAGAATTTATTGTCTGCTAGTCTTAATAAGATGTGAAATAAAAATACAACAATAATAGCTATCGCTAGGAAGAAATCCAGCTGCCAATAACATTGTATCAATTTATTAATTGAATAGTTCTATCGATTGATAAAATCTAAATTATAATAGTATCCATGGAAAATTACACAATCTCACTCGCACAAATAAACTTAACTGTTGGTGATATTCAAAAAAATACTTACAAGATTATTGAACACATCAGATGTGCCAGAAATGATCATAATGCTGATTTAGTTATTTTTCCTGAATTGGCAATTACCGGCTATCCCTCGGAAGATTTGTTACTACGATCAAAATTTCTAGGCTTGGCAAACAATGCCTTAGATGAAATTATTAGAGCTTCAGAGGATATCGGGGTTCTTATTAGTCATCCAGAGATGAGTAACGGAAAACTATATAACAGCTTAAGTTACATCAAAAATACCAAGATCCTTGCGGCATATTATAAAAAAGATCTACCCAATTACGGTGTATTCGATGATAAACGCTACTTCTCTGCAGGATCTGAAACACCGATAATAACTCTTGATTCAGTTCCTGTAGCGCTAAGTATCTGCGAAGATTTATGGTCGCAAGATCATGCTAAGGCTGCTGTTGAACTAGGGGCGAAATTACTTATAAGCGTGAATGCTTCTCCTTTTCATTCTGAAATAATTGATGAGCGGCATACAATACTACAGAAACGTGTGCAAGAAACAGGCTTGAGCATCATATATGTCAACCTCGTTGGCGGACAAGATGAGGTGGTTTTCGATGGTGGCTCATTGGTCATCGATGGCTCTGGAAAGACGGTATTTCACGCGCCACAATTTGAAGAAGGGCATTATCTCATTAATGTATCTGAAATAAACAATGAATTGGTTTTTGTCTCTAGATCATTGCCGCCAACACAGCTACCGACCACGGCCTACATTTATCAAGCGCTTGTACTCGGTGTTAGAGATTATGTGCAAAAAAACGGGTTTAGTGACGCAGTGATTGGACTTTCCGGAGGTATAGATTCAGCGCTGACCCTTGCTATCGCTGTGGATGCCATCAGTGGAGAGAACGTCGAGGCTATTTTAATGCCATCTCGCTATACAGCCGATATGAGCATAGATGATTCGAAACTAATGGCAGAAGGTATGGGAATTAACTATCACATTATCCCGATAGAAAAACCATTTAGTGCTTTTATGGAGGTGCTATCGCCACTATTTGAAGGCCTGCCTGTAGATACAGCTGAGGAAAATATCCAGGCACGCTGTCGTGGCATGCTGTTAATGGCAATCTCAAATAAGACTGGAAAGCTGGTTTTGACTACCGGTAATAAAAGTGAGATGGCAGTAGGCTACGCAACTCTTTATGGTGATATGGCGGGTGGATTTGCGCCACTTAAGGATGTATCCAAAACGATGGTCTATGAATTATCAAACTGGAGGAATATCGAGGGACAAATAATACCACAACGGATAATAGATCGCCAGCCCAGTGCAGAATTGAAACCGGATCAGAAAGACGAGGATTCTTTACCTCCCTATGACATGCTTGATTCAATACTGGAGCAATATATTGAGATGGATCAAAGTCCGGATGAAATCGCAAAAGCCGAGTTTAATATTAAAACAGTGCGTGAAATTACCCAAATGGTAGACAGAAATGAATATAAACGCCGACAGGCAGCTCCTGGAGTAAAGATAACAAAACGCGCTTTTGGCCGGGATCGACGCTATCCAATCACTTCAGGATATCAGGAAAATTAAATAGGCCCGAATTGCGGTTGTTGTATAATCACTGGGTTCGCTAATTATGCAAATCACTTCACCATGATGTCGGCAACTTTACCAATACCACGGTGACCAGGATAATTCAATTTTAATACTCGAATTGCGTCATCAGACAATTCATTCATTTCCAATATTTTGTAGGATTTTGCCATAATTACCAGCGCATCTGGTGCAGATGGTGTTCGCGCGTAGTTTTCTATTACATAACGCGCCCTGTTCGCTGCAGCAACAAATGCCCCTCTACGCAAGTAGTAAGTCGCGACATGGAGTTCATGTTGAGCAAATAAATTACGCAGGTAAATCATTCTTTTTTGCACGTCGCCCATATACTCGCTGTCCGGAAAACGTTTTGCCAATTTGCTAAAATCTTGGAATGACTGTAAGGCGAAACCAATATCCCGCTGTGAGGAGTCGAAAGAAAATACTCTGTTCATAAATCTCTTGCCATGATTAAAATTTACCAGGCCTCTCAAATAATAAGCGTAATCAACGTGGGAATTCTGTGGATATAACCTTATAAAACGGTCACAAGCGAATATTGCTTCATTATGTTTATTCGTTTTATAGTAAGCATAAGCCAGAGCCAAAAGGGATTGTTGACCATACACGCCAAAGGGATAACGTGTTTCAAGCCATTCATAATATTCAACAGCTCTTGTATAATTCTTTGAATCTAAAGCATTTTTTGCCTCTTTATACAGCTTCTCGAGGGTCATATTTTCGCCATTATTATCGTTATTCCGGTCAAAAACCGAGCAAGCAGAAATAGCCAGTAAGTATAGAAATATAAATATTCTCATCATAGCAAGAGGTTATAACAACTCGTCGATTGGCAGCAAAGGACCACGCTATTTTAAATATTTCTTTCTTCCAGTAAAGCTTTTACAAATGATAGAACAAAAATTAAATATTGTAGTGCCTGATGAATTGAATGGCTTTAGACTGGATCAGGCGCTATCCATTCTGTGTCCGCAACATTCACGCACTCGTTTACAGAGGTGGATAAAAGCTGGAAATGTTACTGTCAACAATAAAACCTTACGACAGCGGGATTTTGTAGAATCAGGAGAAAGGATTGAACTAGTCCCGGTTTATGAGACTACAGATAGTTGGTCTGCCGAAGATATCCCTTTTGATATCATCCATGAAGATGATGAAATTATTGTTATCAACAAACCTGTTGGCCTCGTGGTTCACCCTGGAGCTGGTAACACACAACATACTCTGCTCAATGCCCTTTTGTACTACAATTCTAGCCTGGAACTTGTTCCTCGAGCCGGTATCATTCAGCGGCTAGATAAAGATACCAGTGGGATCATGGTAATTGCCAGAACGTCTTCATCACATACTTATCTGGTTGATCAGCTACAAAAACGCTTAATCGTTAGAGAATATCAGGCCATTGTGAGTGGCGTGATGACTGCAGGCGGTTTTGTCGATGCCTCAATTGGCCGCCATCCAGTCCACAGAACACGCATGGCCGTGGTAACCAAAGGTAAATCCGCAATAACACACTATCGAATAATAGCTAAATATTCAGCCCATACGCTTATACAATTAAAACTCGAATCAGGCAGGACACACCAAATCCGTGTTCATATGTCTCACATCAAATACCCGATTGTTGGTGATCCGGTATATGGCGGACGTACTCGTCTACCAAAAAATACTAGTGAATGTCTGAGAGAGGCCATACGGACATTCCCGCGACAGGCCTTACATGCAAGTTCTCTTGGGCTTGTTCACCCTAAAACCGGGGAAATGCTCTCCTGGCAGGCAGTCATCCCAGCAGATATCCAATCATTACTTGACATACTCAGGGATGAATACTATTCAACCAAAATTTAACGCCTGGCTTCCAGCGGACTGGCCAGCACCAAAATGGATCCAGGCTGGCACAACCTTGCGCCATTCGGGTTTTAGTCAACAACCTTTTATTACCTCAATCTGGCATTACACGTAGAGGATGATGAAAAAAGTGTCCGGCAGAATCGAGACTACCTCAAAATGCAGTTGAATCTTCCCTCTGATCCCGTTGGATAAAACAAGTGCATGGAAATTTGGTTGTTGACGCGACGAACATACGCCGCGTGTTAGAAGCAGATGGATGTTATACAAATAAAGTTGATGTTGTTTGCGCAATTTTAACTGCGGATTGTATCCTCTTATTGATTTGCAGCGGCCCTGGTGAGTAAGTTGCAGGTATTCATATTGGTTGGAGAGGATTCTGTAAGAATATCATAGTAAATGCTTTGAACCGTTTTACTAGTGATAACAAAGATCTGCTCGCATGGATTGGTTCTCATATTAGTGCTAAGAACTATGAGGTGAGTGACGAGATCCGTAATGCTTGTATTGAGGCAAACTTGAACATTACAAATAACGCTTTTGAAGAAACACGGTCATGGCACTGACTTGCTGATCTTGCACTGTTCGTACAGAGTCAGCTACAGAAATGCAGTGTAAATAAAATTTATCAGTGCAGCAGATGTATCTATGAGGAAACAAGTAGCTTCTTTTCCTGCAGACGAAACAACATTACCTGAAGAATGACAAGTTTAATCTGGCTTGATAATTGTCGAAATGAGATAAGTTTGAATTCTATTGTTGCCAGCTAATTATCGAAATAACTATTAATCAGCTACAATTTAGTCAGACCCATCTAGTAAAAGACTGTAACCAGGGAGATATTCATGGCAAAAAATCAAAATAACAAATCTCTCTCCTTTAGCGAAAGTGTCAACCATATGGTGGACACTTCGAAATTCTAGGTTTGGACCCCAGTGTAACACAAGCTATCAAGTCCTGTAGCTCAATTATCCAGGTTAACTTTCCCGTCGAAATAAAAGGTGAGTTACAAATCTTCACTGGTTGGCGCGCAACTCACAGTAATCACCGTCTGTCGTTCAAAGACAGGATTCGCTTTACACAAATCGTAACCCAAAATGAAGTTGAAGCGCTCGTTGCCTTAATGACCTACAAATGCGCCATCGCCGATGTGCCATTTGTAGGTTCAAAGGGTGGATTATTAATCGATCCGGCAAAATACAGCATGGAAGAAATGCAGAAAATAACTAGACGCTTTGCGCAAGAATTAATTAGAAAAGGTTTTTTAAGCCAGGCGACTAATGTTACCGCCACGGATATGAGTACTGGCGAGAGGGAAATGGCTTGGATCGCTGATACTTACAAGCACTTACATCCTGAGAACATAGATTATGCCGGTTGTGTTACGGGTAAACCTGTTTCCCATGGCGGTATCCGTGGACGTACCGAAGCAACGAAAAGAGGCGCTGTCTATGTCTTGAGGGAGTTTTTTCGACACCAGAAAGAGGTAAAAACTGCAGAGCCTAGTGGAAAACGAATCGTCGTACAAGGACTTGACAATGTTGGTTACCATGCATCAAGACTTCTTGAAGAAGGCGATGTAAAAATCATTGCTGTAATAGAAAAGGATGGAGCACCAATAAATGACGGTGGCTCAAGGAATACATTAACGAACATAAAACCATAGAAGGATTTCCTAATGCTACATTTACTGAGAAAGGCAGAGCAAGCCTGAAGTTAAACTGCGACATCCTCATTTCCGCAGCGATGGAGGCGTAAATTACGAAGGAAAATACCAAATGGACCAGTTACATTCGAAGTCGACGAGGTATAACAATTCTTTCTGATGCCTATGTCAATACGGGTGGAGTAACTATTTCATACTTCGAATGGATAAGAGGCTTGAGCCACATCAGATTTGGCAGAATGGAGCGTCGTTATGATGAAATGAGAGGTCAGTACCTAATAATAACGATTGAAACACTTACACAGGGAAGTACGCCTGACTGGCTCAAGGATGAAATTATTCGTGGTGCCAATGGACTGGATTTGGTTCGCTCGGGATTGAATGACGTCATGCGTTTATCTTTCCAGGAACTTAGCAATACCAAACAAGAGAATGATAAAATCGATGACTTCCATATTGCTGCTTATGTTATTACTGTAAATAAGATCTCACGTTCCTATATCGATATTGGAGTATATTAGAGTCATAAAGCTGGATGTCTTGCTTGCAAACAACTTGTTTTTTTACATTGAAAAACTAGCCAGCTGCACTCCTGTCTTGATTTTCTAAGCCCTGCCCATATCTTGTTAACTATGTGAAAGAAACCAGGAAGCTAGAATGCGTCTCAATAAATTAACCAGTAAATTTCAGCAGGCTTTAGCAGAGGCACAAAGCCTTGCAGTGGGCCGTGATCATCAATATATCGAGCCTGTACATATCATGCTATCGCTAATAGATCAAGATAACGGGACAACAAAGCACTTGCTCTCGTCAATGGGAATAAATATTGATCAATTTCGTTCACAACTAAATTCAATTTTAGATCGCTTACCTCTGGTACAGGGTACTGCTGGAGATGTCCACATTTCCAAGAGCCTTGAACGTTTACTCAATCTTAGCGATAGGTACGCGCAACAGCGAAAAGATGATTACATCTCCAGTGAATTATTTGCTATCGCTGCATTAGAAGAGAAAGGTGAGCTCGGAAAATTAATGCAAAGTAATGATATTGACCAAGCAAAATTAGAAAATGCCATTGGCAATCTTCGTAACGGGCAATCGGTAAATGATGCAAGCGTTGAAAAGTATCGACAAGCTCTACAAAAATATACAATAGATTTGACGGAACACGCCGATCAAGGAAAACTTGATCCAGTTATTGGTCGTGATGATGAAATAAGACGCACTATTCAAGTGTTGCAAAAGCGTACAAAAAATAATCCGGTTCTAATTGGTAAACCTGGTGTTGGAAAAACTGCCATCGTAGAAGGTCTGGCACAGCGAATTATTAATAACGAAATTCCTGAGATGCTAAAGAGCAAACGCCTCCTCTCCCTCGATATGGGTTCACTGATAGCTGGCGCTAAGTTTCGCGGTGAGTTTGAAGAACGACTAAAGGCTGTGCTCAACGATCTAAGCAAGCAAGAAGGCCAAATTATACTTTTCATCGATGAAGTACATACCATGGTAGGTACTGGAAAGACGGAAGGGGCAATGGATGCCGGTAATATGTTTAAACCAGCCCTTGCCAGGGGAGAGTTACACTGCATTGGCGCAACAACTTTTACGGAATATCGTGAGAATATAGAAAAAGATGCAGCACTGGAAAGACGTTTTCAGAAGGTGCTGATCGACGAACCCACAATGGAAGATACTATTGCCATTCTTCGTGGTCTGAAGGAGCGCTACGAAGTACATCATAATGTACAGATCACTGATCCAGCCATCGTTACTGCAGCAACTTTATCACATCGATATATCACTGATAGGCAACTGCCGGATAAAGCGATTGACCTTATTGATGAAGCTGCCAGTCGTATAAGTATTGAAATTGACTCAAAACCGGAGGACATGGATCGCCTGGAACGCCGCCTTATTCAGATGAAAATAGAACGGCAAGCCCTTAAGAAAGAAACAGATGAGGCATCGAAAAAGCGTCTCGACAATCTAAACATGGATATTGAAGCTGCTAAGAAAGAATTTGCCGATCTGGAAGAAATCTGGATTGCTGAAAAAGCTGCACTTCAGGGAAGTCACGCCATAAAGGAAAAACTGGAGCGGGTCCGCCAGGAGTTGGGTACAGCTCGAAGAACAAGTGATCTAAATCGTATGTCTGAACTCCAATACGGGATAATCCCTGGTCTCGAAAAGGATCTGGAAAATACAAAACAGACGGATATTCAGCATATGCAATTGCTTCGTAACAAAGTTACCGAAGATGAAATCGCCGAAATTGTTTCAAAGTGGACTGGTATTCCTGTTTTAAAAATGCTCGAAGGCGAGCGAGACAAATTATTACGTATGGAAGAAGCCCTTCATCTTAGAGTAATAGGTCAGGATGAAGCAGTCTCTTCCGTTTCTGATGCTATTCGCCGTTCTCGCGCCGGCCTGTCAGAACCACATCGACCGAATGGTTCTTTTTTATTTCTTGGGCCTACTGGTGTAGGAAAAACAGAATTATGTAAAACCCTAGCAGATTTCCTTTTCAATACTGAAGAAGCAATGATAAGAATAGACATGTCTGAGTATATGGAAAAACACTCAGTTGCCCGATTGATTGGAGCTCCACCCGGATATATCGGCTACGAGCAAGGAGGCATGTTAACCGAAGCAATCAGACGAAAGCCATATAGTTTGGTGCTTTTAGACGAAATAGAAAAGGCACACCCGGATGTCTTTAATATCTTGTTACAAGTACTGGATGATGGTCGCCTGACTGATGGTCATGGACGAACGGCTGATTGTTCAAATACGGTTTTTGTGATGACCTCAAATCTCGGCTCTGATCGTATCCAGGAGATGTCTGATGACGTCGGTTATGATGCGATGAAAAATACTGTACTTGAAGTTGTTTCTACGCACTTCAGACCGGAATTTATAAATAGAATTGACGACTTAGTCGTTTTTCATGCCCTGCAGCAAGAGCATATCCATGCGATTGCTGATATCCAGATTGCGAGCATTTCTGATCGTTTAAAAGATCAGGAAATTGAAATCGAAGTAAGCGATTCTGCAAAAAACTATCTAAGTAAGGCTGGATTTAACCCCGTGTTTGGTGCTAGACCCTTAAAAAGAGCGATACAAACACATCTTGAAACACCTTTGTCCAAGGAACTACTTGCTGAGAATTTCCATCACGGGGAAACAATTATTGTGGATATTAAGGATGGAACTTTAGTCTTTAAATCGAGCGAAACCTTAACAAGCTAACAAAATCAACGAGATACGGCGATTCATCGCTATGCACTGCGCTTCATGTTATATATGGCAAAGTCCCTAAATTGATGTCATGCCAGCATAAATGTGAACAATCCGGCAGTTCTTAGAGAAATTGCTTCTGTTGCCAATAAATAGCGTCGGTTATTCTTCCTATATAATCTAATATTTGACGTCAAACTGCAAGAAATTAGGTAGATTTCATATGACTGTTTCAGTAAATAAGATTAACCTCGGTGGGATCGCCCGTAAGCTAGTGCTTGTTGGAGCAAGAAGCTGTAGAAAATCATTTCCAAAAATTACTCAAAGAAAAAAACCATTTGCCTCCTGTTTGGTAGAGAACAAATTGGTAACTAAGTAGCGCAATTGCACTTGCTGGTACGCAGGAGTTTGGCGTGTCATTAATGGATCTCGATTCTTTTGAACTTGATAGTGAAATTGGCCAAAGAAGACTTGATTAAGAAGCATAATGCATTACCCATTTTTAAGCGTGACAAGCGTCTGTATTTAGCTTTTTCCGATCCCACTAACCTTCAGGCAGTAGATGAGATTAAATTTGCTGTTGGTATGCGGGTTAAGCAGATTGTAGTAGAAGAGGATAAGCTCGCAAAAACCATTACTAAGATACTGGAAAAAATTGAAAAATAGATGGATCTTGACGACGACGAACTGGATGAATTGGATGGATTGGAAGGATTGGAAGGATTGGAAGGATTGGAAGGATTGGAAGGATTGGAAGGATTGGAAGTAGCCGATGACCAGGCTCCTGCAGAGGATGAAGGCGACAGGATAGATGATGCCACAGTAGTTAAATTCGTCAACAAATGCTTGCTGGATGCAATTAAAAAAGATGCTTCTGATCTTCATTTTGAATCTTACGAAAAAATGTACCGTGTTCATTTTAGGATTGACTGTGTATTAACAGAGGTTACATCCAGCCATTAGCTTATCTGGCAAGATTGCTACCAGGATCAAGATCATGTCTCGCTTGGATGTATCTGAAAGAAGAGTGTCGCAAGACGGCCGTATCAGACCTAAACTGTCCAAAACCAAGGCTATTGACTTTTGTGTAAGCACTTGTCCAACCCTGCTTGGTGAAAAGGCCTGCTTGAGAATTCTCGACTCTGATGCGGCCGCTCTGCAGATTGATCAACTGGGATACGAAGATCATCAAAAAGAAATATTTTTAACGAATCTGTATAAACCCTATGGTATGTTTTTGGTGACGTGACCGACAACCTCGATAATAGCAAAACAATATCACTGTACACAGGAATTAATATCCTTAATCAGGTTGATATTAATATTTCAACTGTTGAGGATCCGATTGAAATAAATCTTTCATGTGTAAACTAGATACAGATGGACGAAAAAACCGGTATGAATTTCCCGAAAGCCTTGAAGGCTTTCCTTCGCCAGGACACGGATATCATCCTGGTGAGAGAGATTCGAGATGGCGGAACTGTTGGTATTGCGGTCAAAGCTGCGCAAACATGGCACATGATTATGTCTATCTTGCATACCAACGATGGGCCGCAAACGCTGACCCGTATACAGGATATGGGCATTGTCGCTTTTGCCGTAGCCACCAGTATCAATCTCATTAACCGTCCAACGCTTACTGCGAAGACCGCACTCAGAGTATAGAGAGCCTGTAGAAATACCTGACTCAGCCCTGCTAGATGAAGGATTAACAAAGGAAGGCATTAAAGAAAGTGTTAAATTATTTAAGCCGATTATCGATAATGATGACTGTGAAAGCTGACATGTATGTCTGGGAAGGAACAGACAAAACAGGTAAAAAGTAAAAAAGGGGGTGATGGTCGGGCAAAGTGACACCTTGGTTAAAGCTGTACTGAGAAGACAGGGCGTTAATCCCCCTAAAGTAAAGAAAAAACCAAAACCTTTTTTTAGTGGTGGCGGTGGTAATACAAAGATAACGCCCAAAGATGTAACCGTATTCAGCAGACAGTTGACAATCATGATGTCATCCGAAGTACCTCTGGTACAGGCCTTTGAAATTGTCTGGCGAGGTCATGAAAATGCAGGTATGCTGGTATCCTCGAGGCCATCCTCCGCAAACTTGTCACCTATATGGAAAAAACTGAAGCGTTAAAATCCAAGATCAAGGCTGCCCTATTGTATCCAGCAGCTGTTATCATAGTGACATTTATTGTCGTAACCATCTTACATGATTTCCATCATACCGCAATTTTCCGCATTATTCGAAGATTTTGGCGCAGATTTACCAGCCTTGACGCAGTTCCTGGTAGGCACATCCAATTTTTTGTTGCCAAATGGTACATTATATTTAGTGTTGTTGTTGGTGCTGTCTACGGTCTTATACAGCTAAAGATGCGTAATAAAACATTCCAACAATTGATTGATTATTACTCTCTTAAAATGTCGGTAATTAGTGTCGTATTGAAGAAATCTGCTATCGCCCGCTTTGCTCTGACCCTGGAGAAACAACCATGTTTGCTGCCGGTACGCCGTTGGTTGAAGCCATGAGCTCGGTTACAGGTGCTTGTTGGCAATATTGTGTTTTACGATGCAACCATGAAAATGCGTGATGATATATCTACCGGAACCCAGTTACGGGCCTCCATGAGAGAAACTGGTTTGTCTCCAAATATGGTGGTACAAATGGTAGCCATCGGCGAAGAATTCAGCACCATAGATGCAATGCCGGGTAAGGTGGCAGACTGGTATGAAGGAGAAGTTGATGACGTGGTTGATGCACTTACCAGTCTCCTGTAACTGATGATCATGACATTCCTTAGTGTTGTAATTGGCGGTATTGTTATTGGCATGTATCTACCCATCTTCAAGATGGGTGCAGTTATTTAGCCGTCAGAGGGCAGAGGATTGGGTTTTAACCTCCAACTTACATCGCCTCACACTGCTAGCGTATATCATCTAGTTTACTTCTCCAGTAGAAAGTGGCTAGCTTGACTGCCCTTATCTTCAAATATAATTTCTTATGTCACTAATTATTTACCTGCAGCAAACCACATACATATGCATTTATCACGTTGATGGGTTATCGGGCTACTGGTAGGTAGTTTTCTTAACGTGGTTATTTTACGTTTGCCTAAAATAATATATGCCGAACGGAACAGAAAGTGCAGACTGCTACTTGAAATAGATGAAGAAGAAAAGAAGAAAAGAAGTAATACAATCTAATACTACCGCGATTACACTGTCCTAATTGTAAACATAAAATTAAAGCTTGGGAAAATATTCCAGTACTCAGCTACCTGCTATTAAAAGGTAAATATGTGAATTGCCAAAATCCAATTTCTATTCGTTATCCCACTATTGAACCAATCTGTGGACTACTGACTCTCTTCGTTATCTGGCACTATGGCTTTAGCATTCAGGTTCCTTTTGCCGTACTACTTACTTGGGCCCTCTTATCACTGAGTATCATTGATGTGGAACATCGGCTACTGCCTGATAGTATTACCATGCCCTTCCTGTGGCTAGGTATTTTGATCAACATGTTTGGTATATTTACCGATGTTTACTCAAGCCTGTTTGGGATTATGGCTGGTTACCTTAGTCTTTGGTCTGTCTATATGCTTTTCAAATTAGCCACGGGGAAGGAAGGGATGGGCTTTGGAGATTTCAAATTGCTAGCCATGCTGGGTGCGTGGATGGGATGGCAAGTGCTACCTCTAGTAATCATACTTTCATCAATTTGTGGTACAGTCATTGGGGTAGGATTAATGCTTTTTCGTGGTCACCAACGTAATATTCCAATTCCATTCGGACCATATCTGGCAGTCGCAGGTTGGATAACATTGATTTGGGGCACAAGAATTTCTGAGGCATACAGTAGATGGGCATTAAGCCAATAGACAAGGTTCTTCGTGTCGGTCTAACTGGTGGAATTGCTAGCGGGAAAACAACAGTTTCCAAACTATTTTCAAAGCTAAATGTCCCCATAATTGATGCTGATGTAATTTCTCGTAATATTACAAAAAAGAGTGGTGTGGCTTTCAATGCTATAGTAGCAAAATTTGGGGATCAGATACTTGATGATGATGGTGAATTACGCCGTAATGTATTACGAGAATTAGTATTTAACAATCTAAATTTAAAGTGTCAACTTGAGTCAATTGTTCATCCACATGTACGTAAGCTGATTTGCGAGAACATAGCGAAAGTTCACTATCCTTACTGCATCGTGAGTATACCTCTACTTTTTGAATCTGGGTTGCAGGAAACTGTAGATAAGATCCTTGTTGTAGATATCCCTGAGAAAACTCAATTGCAGAGGACCAGTAACAGAGATAATATTGACATTGAAGATATAAAAAAAAATTTGTATGCTCAAGTCGGCCGAGACGAGAGATTACAACAAGCTGACGATATCCTTTACAATGACAAAGACATAAAATATTTACAGAAACAAGTAGAGATTTTAAACAATAAATACCTGGAAACTACCAGTGTTATAACGTAGCAAGTATTTGTTTAATTTCTATCAATAGATATAAACATTGTCAGTGAATTCTACAATTACATACGAACAACCATTGAATGAAAGGGTACGGAATTTTCTAAGGGCCGAGTACCTTTTTGATCAGCTTGAGCATTTCATTATTAATCAAAGTGAATGGGGTAGCCGCCAAACATTATCCATACTTTTCGACATAATTGACTTTCTGACCCGTTCTGATTTAAAAACTGAACTCATTAAAGAGTTAGAGCGTTATTCAAACACACTTAAGACATTGGAAAATTCTCGTAGTGTAGACTTGCAACGATTAGTGTCTGTACTTGGCGAGATAAATGTACACTTAATTTCATTACGTGATAACAGTTACCAGCCTGGACAAAGTCTCAGACAAAATGATTTTATCACTAATATTAAACAACGAAATTACATCCCTGGTGGGTCCTGTAGTTTCGATCTACCAAGTTTTTATTGTTGGTTAAATAACCCTTTTGCCAAACGTTATAAACAATTACGAGAATGGCAAGAGGATCTGCAATTAATAAACAAGAGTACAAAGTTAAGTTTACAAATGATCCGAAATAGCACCGACCCTTATTCTGAGCAGGCAGAAAACGGCTTTTACCAAAAACCAATTGAAGCAAATGCTTCTTGTCAATTAGTAAGAGTAGCACTGCTTGAAGGTTCAAAATATTACCCTGAAATAAGCGGTGGTAAACACAGGTTCGCAATTCGATTTATGGAACAAGCAACAGTCTCAGACAAGCCAATACAAACACATGATAATGTTAAGTTCGATCTGCATTGCTGCATACTATGAAAATGAAGCGTTCTGTTTGTAAAGCCCCTACTGATTTCAGTAGTCATAACCAATGACGTCCTTTTTGTAACGAACGATGTAGGCTAATCGATCTTGGTGAGTAGTTAAATGATGGTCGGAGTATTGCTGGTGTTGATAGAGAGGAAGAACAACAGAATCATATACCCTTTTAAGTCTAAATAGGCTCTTCATTTAAACTAGATTGAAGTAAGGATACGGCATTTGCCTTATCCCACAATCCGCTTATCATTGCTACACCCTGACCACCACAGTTTTTAGCACATTTAATATCTGCGACATTCATCCCACCAAGCGCATAGACTGGTATATTTGCCCCACTTGTCATTTTTTTAAAATTCTTCCAACCCAAAGGCTGTGTCAACGGATGACTGGATGTTTTATTTACCGATGGCAATACAACAAAATCAATATCCATCTCACAAGCATAATCCAATTCCTTTTCATTATGGCATGATGCAGCAATCAAATAATCACTTCCTAATGGCCTTTCCTTTAACAACATAAGCTTTTTACTCGGGAGATGAATACCATGAGCACCGGTTGCGATAACTTTTTCTGGAGTATCGTTTAGTAACACTCTACAGGAAAATTTATTACAGGCTGTCAGCAATTTTTCTAAACTTTCCTTAATATTAGCTTCCATTTGACGTTTATTTCTAAATTGAATTAATTTTAAACCAGCAGTCAAATAACTCTCAACTTTGGCAAGAAAATTAGTTCCATATTCATCCAGATCAGGGGTGATCCAATATACGGAGGGCAAATTAATCGCAGTCACTATGAGTTTATTTGCTTTAAGAAGTTTTTTCTTCGAAAGATTGTTTATCAAAACCCACTCAATTTTCTGCCCTTCTTTTCCTTTTGGATTTCCTTCCCAGGTCACTATCTCAAACACATTTAAACTTACTAGTTTGTCCGGATAATCGTAATCAAAGTGTATCAGCGGCTGCGAACTATCTATGACGATATCAAGTTCCTCTAATAACTCTCTCTTTAGTGCGTCTTGAGTACGTTCACCTGTATGTATTTTCCCGCCAGGAAATTCCCACATTTCACCTTGATAAGTGCGTTCCTGTCTTTTCGCTAAAAGTACCTTGTTTCTTGCTTTGTTATATATTACCCCTGCTACGATCTGTATTTGATCCGCGGACATATAATTACTAGATTTTATAGATTTGAATTTACCTGGAAGGCTTGCTGGTTACTACATTTGTAGCATCATTTTCAGGTACGATATTCAGCATTGATTTTTATATAGTTGTGAGTGAGATCACATGTCCATACTGTCTCATTGGCCACACCTCTACCAAGATTTACTTTTAGTACAATATCACTTTTTAACATCACTTTCTTTCCTAATTCTTCGGTATATGTGGCTGCTCTCCCTCCATTACTAACAATGCATATATCATCTAAAAATATAGATACATCGGATATCGATAGATTAGAAATGGAGGAACGACCTACTGCAGCGAGTATCCTTCCCCAATTTGGGTCCGACGCATAAAAAGCTGTCTTTACTAAAGGTGAACTAGCTATGTTGTATGCCACTCTCAAACACTCATCGCTGCTTTGCCCACCCTGGACTTCAATCGTAATGAATTTTGTTGCTCCTTCACCATCTCGAATTATTAGTTTTGCTAGTTCAACGCACACTTCAGTAACTGCATTCTTTAATTGTAAGGCTGCCTCACAATTAACATTATCGAGTGGTTTTGAGCCATTTTTTCCCGTGGCAATAAGTAGACATGCATCATTGGTTGAAGTGTCTCCATCTATACAGATCCGATTAAACGAACACTCCATTGCTTCGCGCAAAATATGTCTGCAAACATCTGGCATTGTACTGGCGTCAGTTGCAATAAAAGCAAGCATAGTTGCCATATCCGGCCTAATCATCCCCGAGCCCTTCGCAATACCTGTAATGGTAATATTTTTATCATCAACGACGAGCTGTTTTGAGACACCCTTTTCGACAGTGTCTGTAGTCATGATCGCTTTTACACATTGCAACCAGTTGTCCGCTCCTAGATTTGAACATAGCTCCGGTAATTTGTCACAGATTGGATCGACTGGTAAAAATTCTCCTATTACTCCAGTTGAAAAAGGCAATATTTCTTGAGCCGAGCTTGCAACAATTTTTGCCAGACCATCACAAATATCAATAGCATCCTTAATACCCTGACTTCCAGTACCAGCATTAGCATTGCCAGCATTTATCAGGCAATATTTTGGCATGGTTTCTTGTAGATGCTTCCTTGCGATCTGCACAGGTGCGGCTGAAAAAGAATTTTTAGTAAACACTGCGGCACATGAGGATCCAGCTTCAATAGCTATCAGCGCAAGGTCTAATCGGTCCTTATTATATAGACCTGCCGAGCAGGCGGACAGGCTTATGCCTGGGACCGAAAGCAATGTTGCTGGAGCTTCAACGTCAGCTGCCATGGTCTCTACTTACTAATATTATAAAAAAATTGTTAAGATAGCAGCTTGCCATGGCATTGTTTATATTTCTTCCCGGAGCCGCAGAAACAGAGCTTATTACGTCCAATTTTTCTTTTCAATCTAATGAAAGGAATTTTTTTCGGTTTTTGTTCCTGCTCCGCTTCTCCTGACAGGATATTTGGTGCAGAAGAATGGTCGTATGACATCTGTTTAGGAGCTGGTTTGTGTTCTACTACCTCCACACCCTCTTCCGTACGAACTTTTACTCTAAAAAGGATCCTAGTTACATCATTTTTTATGCTTTCCAGCATTTGCGTAAACATATCAAATGCTTCACGTTTGTATTCCTGCTTAGGATTCTTTGCAGCATATCCCCTGAGGTTGATACCATGTCGTAGGTGGTCCATTGCTACCAGATGCTCTTTCCAGTGTCTATCCAGTACATCAAGCAGTATATCCTTCTCAAGCCGATGCATTAGTTCTGCAGATAATGCTTTCTCTTTTTCATCAGCCTGCTTATGAAAAAGCTCTATAATCCGTTCTCTCAAACTTTCTTCGTGCAATTCTCCATCATTCTCTAACCAGTTATCCACTGGGGTAAACACGCCAAACTCGTGCTCAAGCGTATCTTTCAATCCCTGGATACCCCACATTTCATCAGTACTGTCAGGTGGAATATAGCTTGAGATTGTGGCACTGCATACATCTTCACGAATCGATTTAATTTCCTCAGATACGTCCTCAGCTTCCAACAACTCGTTGCGCCAATCATATATAACCCTACGTTGATCATTAGCAACATCGTCATACTCAAGTAGTTGCTTTCGAATATCAAAATTGCGTGCTTCAACCTTCCTTTGGGCATTTTCAATAGCTTTGGATACAAGATTAGATTCAATCGCTTCACCTTCTTGCATTCCCAGCTTCTGCATGATTGCTCTCACTTTTTCTGACGCAAAGATCCTCATTAAACTATCTTCCATAGAAAGATAAAAACGACTCGAACCAGGATCTCCCTGTCTACCAGAGCGTCCTCTTAGCTGATTATCTATACGCCTTGATTCATGCCGTTCAGTTCCAACTATTCGCAGCCCCCCACTTGCTACAACCTCATTATGTCTAACTTGCCACTTTTCTATGATGTTATTAATCCGACTCTCTTCTTTACTTTCCAACTTATTGATCTCTATCTTATAATTACCACCCAATACAATGTCAGTACCACGCCCAGCCATATTAGTAGCAATAGTCACGGCAGAAGCTATTCCAGCTTGTGCAATAATTTCTGCCTCTTTTTCGTGAAATTTAGCGTTTAGTACCTGATGTTTTATCTTTTCTTTTTTTAGCAGATTGGAAATCAGTTCTGACACTTCAATTGAGGCTGTACCTACCAATACTGACTGACCAGTATTTACACACTTTTTTATATCGTCAATGATCGCTTTAAATTTTTCTTGCGCCGACAGAAAAATAACATCGTCCTGGTCATCTCTGATCATTGGTTTATCTGTAGGAATAACCACTACTTCCAAACCATATATCTGTTGAAACTCAAATGCTTCGGTATCAGCAGTTCCGGTCATTCCTGACAATTTGTTGTACAAACGAAAATAGTTTTGGTAAGTAATTGTCGCTAGCGTCTGATTTTCATTTTGTATTGTAACGCCTTCTTTGGCTTCAATTGCCTGGTGCAATCCTTCCGACCAGCGCCTACCGAGCATAGCCCTGCCGGTAAATTCATCAACAATAATAACTTCATCATCTTTAACCATATACTCGACATCATTATGAAAAAGCGTATGGGCGCGTAGTGCTGCGTTTAGATGATATAATACAGGAATATTTACTGGATCGTAGAGACTCTTTTCTTCGCCAATAATACCCACTTTTTTGAATAAATTTTCGACATTTTTGTTACCTTCTTCAGTAAAATAAGCCTGTTTTGATTTTTCATCAAGAGTATAGTCGCCAGGCCCATCCCTTATCTTCTGTACGACAAGCTTGGGTATTAATTTATTAATACTTAGATAAAGATCTGAACGATCATCGACCACGCCAGAGATAATTAGTGGCGTTCTTGCCTCATCAATCAAAATCGAATCCACTTCATCGACAATAGCAAAGTTTAGCTGTCGTTGAGCTCGATCTTTTTTTTGGAATTTCATATTATCCCGTAGATAATCAAAGCCAAATTCATTGTTGGTACCATAGATAATATCTGCCACATAGGCCAAACACCTTTCTTCGTTTGACATACCAGAAATGATTACCTTGACACTCAAGCCCATGAACTTATAAATTTCCCCCATCCATTTAGCATCTCGACCAGCGAGATAATCATTCACAGTAACAATGTGTACCCCTGAACCACTTAGGGCATTTAGGTAGGCGGTCAAAGTTGCGACAAGAGTTTTCCCTTCGCCAGTCCGCATTTCCGCAATATTCCCTTCATGCAAGACCATTCCCCCAATCAACTGCACATCGAAATGACGCATATTCAGTGTTCTTTTTCCTGCTTCTCTTACACATGCAAAAGCCTCTGGTAATAGGTCATCCAATGTTTCACCCTGACTGTGTCTTTGCTTAAGCTCAATCGTTTTTTCTGGAAAAGCTGAATCCGGTAATTTTGAAATTTCCTCTTCGTAAGCATTGATCTTCGCAACTACTTTTCGCATTCGCTTAAGAACGCGTTCATTTCTGCTGCCAATTATTTTTGTTAGTATTCTTGAAACCATAGACTAACTATACAAATATTTAACCCCGCTATTCAGGGAAACGCTAATTTAATAAAAAATAATAGTAGAAGAAAACAGAGTGGAAATATGAGTAACTTACTTAAGAGTTAAAAAATCTTTTGGATTTATATGGCTACCATCTTTCAGCACCATGAAGTGAACGTGTCTTCCAGTGCTACGGCCTGTACTCCCCATAACTGCTATAACCTCACCCTTTTCTATTTTCTCACCAATACTCACAAGATTTTCCTTATTGTGGGCGTACCGAGTAATATAGCCACCACCGTGGTCTATCTCAATCAATTCTCCGTAACCATAACGCGGACCAGACCAGATGACAATACCAGATGCTACCGATGTAATAAGGGTGCCAGGCTTACCAGTTATATCTATACCGTCGTGCAATACTATTTTCCCAGTTAAAGGATCTGTCCTATATCCATAAGAAGATGACAACCAACCACCTTTAGTAGGGCTGCCAGCTGGTAGTACCTGCTCCTGAAGTATATGTTTGATTAGCATTGACTCTATCGCAGTAAATTTATCACTCCTGTCTTGAACTATTATCTCCAAGGTATCTAACATCTGGAGAAAATCCGGGGTTTTTATAGCCTGTCGTTCTACCCCTAAATATAGCCCTACCGTATCAGACTGATTATCAGCCGTAAACTCCAAATCATGTAAATCTTCTGTCATATTAACCAAGCGATAGCCCAACACATCCAGTCGTATAAGATGACCTTGTAACAAACTTATTCTACTGGCTATAGCATCCAGGGATTTTTCCACATTTAATCTTGCTTCGCTTAATTCTTTTCCTTGCAAAGTAAGTTCCTGCTCCCAACCAGCTGTCACTTGTTCACGCGCCACAGCAAGAATTTCTGTGACGCGGTTTGTAGCATATTGAATTCCGGAAAAAAATAGACCGGTTATTATCGAAACAATACAGAAGCAAATAACAACAACGCCACGTAGGCCAAGTGAAGCACTTCGGCCCTTTTTATTGACGCTCGATAAAAATATGAATTTTATCATTACATGATATAAGCTACTTTCTATGTCGTTAAAACTTTCTAACTTTTTATCTATAGATTCCTTTTTACGAGATGGTTCTGAAGTCATATCAGCACTATCAACACATACTTCCCAAATTTCGAAAATTCAGAATATCTTAAGTGATAATCTTGGATCGCCACTATCCGATCACCTAAAAGTTGTGAACTTTAATAGTGAATCTTTAACAATCTATACTGATAGTCCGGCTTGGGCTTCTCGACTTAGATTTAATATTCAGAATATTCTACATATCACTCAACACAAATGCGGACTACCCAATATACATTCAGTACGAATCCAGGTTTCTATTCAGAAAAGTGAATCTCTAACTAACACAAGAAAGATTTCACTTTCTGCTAAATCATCACAAATGATTCAAAATACAGCAAAGTCCATTAGCAACCCTACTTTGCGCGAAGCCTTAATCAGGCTATCACAACATAACAAGGCTAAATAGTATTATTCTATACCTGCTATACAGCCGTAAGCGGCCGCATGAATGAAATAGGCAAAGCTACTTCATCTTCAAAACTTACCAGCTCCCAGGCCGATTTAGTTTTCAATAGTTCCCGCAATAAACAATTGTTTAATTCATGTCCTGATTTATAACCCTCGAACGATCCAATTAAACTATGTCCTAACAAATATAGATCACCCATTGCATCGAGGATTTTGTGTTTTACACACTCATCTTCATATCGCAAACCGTCTTCATTTAGAACGCGACACTCATCAACTACAACTGCGTTATCAAGACTGCCGCCCAAGGCAAGATTGCTCTGGCGAAGTAATTCAATATCACGCATAAACCCAAATGTTCTTGCCCGACTTACTTCTTTAACAAAGGATGTTGTTGAAAAATCAATCTCTGCCTGGCAATTTTTACTTGTAAATGCTGGATGTGCAAATTGGATAGTAAAGCCAACCTTAAAACCATTAAAGGGTTCAAAAAGTGCCCACTTATCTTCGCTTTCTACTCGAATGGTTTCTTTTATTCGCATGAATTGCTTCAGTCCACTCTGCTCTTCAATTCCAGCTGACTGAATTAGGAATACAAATGGTCCCGCACTCCCATCCATGATAGGGATCTCATCAGAGCTTGTGTCAACATACACATTGTCAACACCAAATCCAGCCAATGCTGAGAGGAGGTGCTCTATCGTAGATATTCGATTTCCATCCTTAATCAGTGTTGTCGATAGTCTAGTATCACCAACATTCTCTAGGCAAGCAAGGATCTCAACCGGTTCTTCAAAATCGACCCTTCGGAAAACAATACCAGTATTTACTGGTGCTGATCGAAGAGTTAAATATATTTTCTTACCTGTGTGTAAACCAACTCCGGTAGCATGAATGATATTTTTTAATGTTCTTTGTCTGATCATATTATTATGCATCCAGTTTGTGCCCTTCCACACAAGTAAGCCAGAGCGTTGTTTTACGGGCAATTCTTCTATCTGTCAAGTTTTGCTTAGAATTTAAGCACCTCATCTTTTTTGGGGAAAATCGGCTGATTAATCGGCCTGTCGGCGAAGAAATGCCGGGATATCCAGATATTCGTGGCTGTCCTCCAGAGGATTAACTTCCTTCTTCGGTGCTTGATCTCTCATCACAGTAGGTCTTTCGAGGTCCTTATAATCCACGTTCCCTGCCGCCAGCTTAACTCTGGATATTTCTTCACTCATAGCCGGTTGACCTAGTCCTGTTGCAACTATGGTTACCCGCATCTCACCACTCATTTCAGGGTCAATGACAGTACCAACAACAACTGTAGCGTTCTCGGAAGCAAATTGCTTTACAGTACCACCTACTTCATCAAACTCCCCAATCGAAAGATCCATTCCAGCTGTAATGTTAACTAAAATCCCTCTGGCACCAGACAAGTTGATATCTTCAAGTAGCGGGCTTGATATTGCGGCCTCAGCGGAAGCTCTCGCTCGGTCCTCACCTTGCGCCTTACCCGAGCCCATCATAGCCATTCCCATTTCTGCCATCACAGTCCGAACATCAGCAAAATCGACATTTATTAAGCCAGGGCAGGTAATTAGCTGTGCGATACCTTGCACCGCATCAAGTAACACATCATTTGCCGCGCCAAAAGCATTTAACAAACTGATCTCACGGCCTAGAACAGTTAATAATTTTTCATTTGGTATGGTAATCAACGAGTCAACGAATTGTGCCAGTTCTTTTATCCCATCGTCTGCGATTTGCGCTCTCTTTTTCCCCTCAAAAATAAATGGCCTCGTTACTACTGCAACTGTCAGGATACCCATCTCTTTTGCTACCTGGGCAACAATAGGCGTGGCTCCTGTCCCAGTGCCGCCACCCATACCAGCAGTGATGAACACCATGTCAGAACCCTCAAGTACATCCACAATCCGATCACGATCTTCAAGTGCCGCTTGCCTGCCAACTTCAGGATCAGCTCCCGCTCCTAAACCTTTTGTTACATTTGCTCCTAATTGTAAAATAGTCCTAGCAGTTGAGTTTTTTAAAGACTGAGCATCAGTATTTCCACAAATAAATTCGACACCCTCTATACTTTCACCCAGCATATGCTGAACGGCATTCCCCCCACTGCCACCTATACCAATAACCTTTATAATTGCTGCTTGATTTGAAGCATCTACTAATTCAAACATCTCCTGGCCCCCTAATAAATTAACAAAACTAAAACAATCAAACCGATTACTAAAAATTACCTTGAAACCAACTCGTTATGCGTTGCCATACTCCCTGCATACTACTTTCTAATTTCACGCCAGGTATTCCTTCATGCCCATGGCGTTGTCCGAAAAGTAAAAGTCCTGCTCCAGTCGAATAGATCGGATTCTTTACGACATCTGACAGACCGCTGACTACTTGTGGCGATCCTAATCTTACTGGCATATGAAAGATTTCTTCTGCCAACTCAACAGCACCTTCCATCTTTGCACTACCACCAGTTAGTACGATACCTGCCGCTATCAAGTCCTCATATCCACTGCGTCTTATCTCTGTCTGCACCAAAGTAAAGAGTTCTTCGTATCTTGGTTCAACAACTTCAGCAAGAGTTTTGCGAGTCAATCTTTTTGTTACTCGATCACCAACACTGAGTACTTCTATTGTTTCTTCTGGGTCAGCAAGTTGGGCAAGCGCACATGCATACTGAACTTTTATATCTTCAGCATATTGCGTCGGTGTTCGCAAGGCAACCGCGATATCATTGGTGACCTGATCACCGGCAATAGGGATCACAGAAGTATAATGTATAGAACTACCTGTAAATACAGCAATGTCTGTTGTGCCGCCACCGATATCAACCAGACAAACACCCAGATCTTTCTCATCATCAGTCAGCACTGCGTAACTGGAAGCAAGTTGTTCCAAAATAATATCATCAACCTCTAGTCCGCATCGCCGGACACATTTCACAATATTCTGCGCTGAACTAACAGAACCAGTTACCATATGTACTTTGGCTTCTAGTCTTACTCCCGACATACCAATGGGCTCTTTTATGCCTTCCTGGCTATCAATAACGAATTCCTGCGGTAAGATATGTAGTATCTTTTGATCAGCAGGAATTGCTACAGCACGAGCTGTATCTATTACGCGATCAACGTCACCTGCAGATACTTCATTATTCCTAATAGCGACAATACCGTGTGAATTAAGGCTACGAATATGACTGCCTGCAATCCCTGCGTAAACTGAATGAATCTCACAACCGGACATTAGCTCAGCTTCTTCAATTGCCCTCTGTATTGTTTGGACTGTTGATTCAATATTTATGACAACTCCTTTTTTAAGACCATGTGATCGGCTTGAACCAATTCCAATAATTTGGATCTCTTCACTTGTAGTTATTGCACCGACTATCGCGACTACTTTAGAGGTACCAATATCAAGCCCGACAATTAAATGGTTGTTAGCTTTTTTAGTCATTATTTCCTAGTCTCAATTTATTATCAATTGAGCTATTATCTTTCCAGCTAAACACAAAACCATTTGTATAGCGTAAATCTACTACTTCAACTCCTTCCAGATCTTTCAACTCATCTACAATATAGCTAATAAATCGTTCTAGACGGCTCTCCACATCCTCCCTACCTAGTAATATCAAAGGCCCTTTATGCAATCTAAATGTCATTGCCCGACGCGCGTTTAGATTTAGCTCAGTTAGTTTCAAACCTAAAAGACCTAACTTCCCCTGAGTTTGCTCATACAAATCAAATAGGAGTTGATGTGTTTCCTTGGGACCAGTTAGAACAGGTAAATCTTCTGGATATGTATTCTTCTCTGGAGCAAAAAGTTCGGCATCAGAGTTGATCAAACCATCATTCCCCCAGCGCACTACAGCTATTTGCTCGGAAACGGTAATATTCAAACTGTTAGGCCATATTCTTTTAACCGTTACATGATGCACCCATGGTTTACTCAATAGGGCCTCATGAATATCATCTACGTTTACACTAAAAAAACCACCTCTTACCGTATCTGATATAGTTGTCTTCAATGCGCTTGGGGAAAGGTGACGAAACTTACCTTCAATACGAACATGGTGAATTGGCAAGGTATCGTGACGCATTAAAAATAATACTAACCACCATAGAATCGCAGAGATCACAAAAATGAAAAGAAATCTATTCAGATAGCTGCTTGTGTCGCGAGAATGCTCATTATTCATCACCCTGAACTCACGCGCATCATGTTCCCCAAACAAAACTTGTGTACTCATGCGCGCTCCCTTTATGAAGCATTGATTTTTCTAGACTTGAATCAAGTATCCTTAGCACAAGATCATCGAAATCGATTCCTGCTTGTTTCGCCGCCATCGGAACTAGGCTATGACTAGTCATACCAGGAATCGTATTCAACTCGATAAACCACAGAATATTTTCACTATCAAGAATTAAATCTACTCGAGCCCAGCCACTTGCGTTTACCAGTCGGTAAGCCAGCAATGCCTTTTCACCAATTAAGCGTTCGTCTTCTTCACTTAGTCCGCATGGGCAAATATACTTCGTTGAATCCTCCGTGTACTTCGCCTCATAATCATAGAATTGTCTTGGCGTCTCCAATCTAATCAGCGGCAATACTTCACCATTCAAAATAGACGCAGTGTACTCACGGCCATTGATCCACTTCTCCAGCATTACTCTTTCATCAAGCTGACTTGCAGCTGTATATGCTTTAGATAGTTCCTTCTCACTAGTTACCTTGAATGCTCCACAGCTTGATCCCTCGTGAACTGGTTTTATCGCTAGGGGAAAGCCGATTTTCCTGGCTGCATTTTTCAGATTTTTTCTATCTGTAACTTCAACTGAAACTGGCGTATTTAATCCATGACCTTCCCAAATCCATTTACTACGTGTTTTATCCATAGTTAAAGAAGAACCAAGAACACCACTACCGGTATATGATAGACCCATAATTTCAAGTGCTCCTTGAATAGTACCATCCTCTCCACCACGGCCATGTAAAGCGATAAATACTCGATCCAATTCACTTTGACTAAGCTGGTGCAATATATTTTTGTCTTGTGCATCTAGAGATATAGCGTTTATTCCGCTACGGCAAAGCGCATCTAGAACAGCAATTCCAGTTTTAAGAGATATACTACGCTCAGCCGATGTACCTCCCATCAGCACTGCCACCTTGCCATAAGCAGCTAGTTTATCCTCACTTATTCTCTTGTTATTGTTCATATAAAAATAATTGGACAAATTTATTTTTTTCCTATTATTCGTACTTCCGGTTCCAGCAATACACTACATTTTTTTTGCACGGTTTCTTGTATGTAGTAAATAAGTTGCTCTATATCGCTGGCACTTGCGTTACCATCATTGATAATAAAATTTGCATGCTTATCCGACACATGAGCGCCTCCAATTCTCGCCCCTTTTAACCCTGATTCATCAATTAGGCGTGCTGCATAGTCACTTTCTGGATTACGGAATACCGATCCACAGCTTGCTTTTCCTATCGGTTGCATCTGAGCGCGTCTGGCTAATAGTTCACGAACTAACTCATGAGGCTTCCCTTCCACGTCATGGCGCAGTTCAATATCAGCCGAAATAAACCATTCATTATCTGGCAACACTACTGATCGGTAAGTGACTTCAAATTCATCCCTTGTGTAGGAGTTTTGCTTACCCCTACTATTTATAGTTTGAACTTTACGAACGAGTTCCCATATCTCAGTATCAAACGCACCAGCATTCATAGCGAGCGCTCCACCAACGGTACCAGGGATCCCTGCAAGAAATTCTGTGCCGGATAAATTGGAGTTCGCAACAAACCTGGCAAGCTTCATACAAGTCGTACCTGCCCCAACCTTGATTAACTGTTTACCTAATATTTTCAACTTTTCTAATGCACTCAAGGTGGCTATGATAGTTCCAGATATGCCACCATCACGAACTAACATATTGCTACCCAGGCCGATCCATGTGTAAGTTTCCTCACTATCTTGTATTGACAGAAACTGCGATAGATCATCTAAATCTGTTGATATGTAAAAACGATCAGCAAGCCCGCCCACACGCCATGAGGTATGTCTGGACATAGGCTCATATAGCCTGAGCTCCCCACGTAGATGCCAGCCGGCTCTATTTTTTACCATCGGGCAACTAGAGTTCCCACTTGTCTTTCGTTTTTTGATCAATTTACAACACCTTTATTTCAATGCACTTTGACACCATACTTGTTGCGAAAATCAGATCCAAGAGAATCAATATCACCGGCCCCCATAACCATCAAGATATCGCCATCTTCAACAAGTTCTGAACATATGAAATCAATATCACATCTATGCTTAACGTATATTGGATCATTATTTCCATGATTGGCAATCTCAAGACTGAGCGTCGCGCTATCTATGCCCTCGATCGCTGGTTCACCTGCTGCGTAGATATCCAGTAGGAGTAATCTATCTATTTTTGATAACACTTCACAAAAATCCTGAAACAGATCTCGTGTACGACTGAACCTGTGAGGTTGAAAAATAATTACCAGTCGGCGTTCAGGCCAACCGGAACGTACTGCTGAGACAATTGCTTCTATCTCACTTGGATGATGAGCATAGTCGTCGATCAGCAAGAGATTCTTGTTATCTATGCAAATCTCACCAAGAATATCGCAGCGCCTACCTATGCCCTGAAAATTATTTAAAGCATTTATTATATTATCTTTACTTACATCCAAAGCGCTGGCAATGGCAACTGCAGCAAGAGAATTCAACACATTATGAATGCCGGGCAAATTTAATTTTACTTGCAACCATTCCTTGTCACCATCGTGATCTACTGTAAAGAAAATTCTAGATTGCTCATACTTGATATTCCAGGCGATATAATCAGCGTTTTGACTTATCCCATAAGTAGTTAGTGGTTTCGCTATCTTTTCAACCAGTTCCATATTTCCCGGGTTATCGAGACAAACTACAGCAAGACCATAAAATGGTAGTCGGTTAATAAACTCAGCAAAGTTATCTTTTAAATTTTGATAACTGCCACCGTAGTTCTCTAGATGATCGGCATCTATATTTGTCAACACAGCCATCAAGGGCTGCAAATGTAAAAATGATGCATCACTCTCATCTGCCTCAGCTACTAAATACTTTCCGTTTCCCAAGCGCGCATGTGATCCGGCACTATTTAGTAGACCACCTATAACACAGGTCGGGTCCAAACCACCTTCTGCTAATATGCTTGTAATTAGGCTTGTGGTAGTAGTTTTCCCGTGCGTGCCTGCTACAGCAATGCCATAGCGAAAGCACATTAACTCAGCCAGCATTTCTGCACGCTGGACTACAAGTATGTGTTTTTGATGTGCTGCTTTCAATTCCGGATTGTCATCTGGTACAGCAGCAGAGACAACAACAATATCGCTACCGTTTATATGTGACGGATCATGGCCTTCAGTCACGTTCACACCTAATGCCTGCAAATGTTGAGTGATATTATTGCTATTTTTGTCAGAACCCGAAACTACATAACCCAAGTTGTGGAGTACTTCTGCTATGCCACTCATGCCAGCGCCACCAATACCAACAAAGTGAATATGTTTTACCCTGCCCATAGCCTGTCTGTTTAATTTATACATTTAATGTCTCCATGCATAAATTTCCTACTTCCCTAGTTGCCATTGGTTTTGCAATACTCCGTGCATGCTGAGCCATTTCAAGCAATTTGCCTTTGGCTTTATAAAAATCACTTAATAATGTTACGAGTTTTTCCTCTTCCAATTCAGACTCTGGTAACAACACGGCACAGCCTTCATCAACTAAGTAGCGTGCGTTTGTGGTTTGATGATCATCTACTGCATACGGATAAGGCACCAGTATCGAAGCGATGCCAACTGCACATAGTTCGGCAATAGTCAGCGCACCGGCACGACAAAGCACGATATCCGCCCAACTATAGGCTTCGGCCATATTTTCTATAAATGACTCAACACGCTTAGTCTTACTTCCAGCTATTGCTGAATACCTCGCTTGTGTATCAGCAAAATACCGATCTCCTGTCTGATGCCACACATCTATGTCAAGATCTCTCAAGTAGTGCTCAAGCGTTTCAGGCACAACTTTATTTAAAATCTCAGCACCATGACTACCACCCAGTACCAGCAAACGCAGCTTTCCTGAGTCCCGCTCTGACAAGCGTTTGGTAGGCTCTGGAATATCAATTAAATTACTGCGAATAGGGTTACCTGTTGCACGGACATGATTGGCTGTCTTAAACGTTCCAGGAAATCCTTCCATAACAGTCTTTGCACAAGGACTGAGTAATCGATTAGTCAGACCGGCAACAGAATTTTGCTCATGTATACAAAATGGTATCCTAAGTATCCAGGCCGCAATCCCCCCAGGCCCACTGACATATCCACCGAAACCCAGTACAACAGCTGGTTTTATTTTTAGCAAAATACCTAGCGCTTGTGTAATAGTCATCAGTAACACAAATGGCGCCATAACCAATTTCCAAATACTATGACCGCGAAGGCCGCTAATATTAATTGTCACAAAAGGATAACCTTTATTAGGTGCTACTCTGGATTCCAATCCGTTTTTCGTCCCTAGCCATACAACGGCTATTCCTCGTTCTTGCAGATAATCAGCGACGGCCAAAGCCGGAAATACATGTCCACCTGTTCCACCAGCCATTACTAAGATAGTATTACTTGACACAACTGACTGAACTCTCCGGAATAATGTCCTCCCTGGTAAAATGATTTTCATACTCAATTCGAATCAATATCGCCAGCAATATACAGCTAATAATCATGCTGTTTCCGCCATAACTAATAAACGGTAAAGTTAGTCCCTTGGTTGGCAATATCCCCATATTTACGCCAATGCTGACAAATGCCTGCATACCAATAATTGATCCGATCCCGTAGGCTAAGGAGGCAGCATAATGTTTACCTGATTGTCTGGCAATTTGTGCTATTACAAATGACCTCCAAATAATGAAGAAAAACAGTAGAATAACTGTCACACTGCCAACAAGACCCAACTCCTCTGCCAAAACGGAAAAAATAAAGTCAGTATGTGCCTCAGGTAAATAGAATAATTTTTGTACACTGCTTCCTAAACCAACCCCAAACCAATCACCCCGTCCAAATGCGATTAGTGCCTGTGTTAGTTGAAATCCACTGTTGAATGGGTCCTGCCAGGGATCTAAAAAGCTGGTAAGTCGTTGTAAGCGATATGGCGATGTGATTGCTAAACTGACAAGAGCCATGCCTGCCGCTAGTGTCCAGGCAAAAAATCTGCCAAAGGGAACACCACCCATAAATAGCATGCACAGTGCAGTAGTAAAGATAATCACTGCAGTTCCATAATCAGGCTGCAACAACAGTAAACCGGTAATCAATATAATAACGCCAATTGGTCTTATAAACCCTTTCAGGCTTTGCCTTATACTCTCCTCATGGCGTACGATATATCTCGCTAAATAGATAATGACAAAGACCTTAATGAGCTCAGATCCCTGTATGCTAACTGGGCCCATCTTAATCCATCTCATACTCCCATTTACCTCTTTTCCTATCCCTGGGATCAGGATTAAAATTAAAAGTAATAATCCAAAAATAATTAAGTAGGCACTGCATTGCTGCCATATATAAAGAGGGATTTTTATGATAATGCAGGCGAGACCGACACCAATTCCTGCAGCAACTAATTGCTTCCAAAAGTAATATAAAGGGTTAGTCGTTGTATTTTCTGTAACTGTTATTGATGATGAGGCGACAAATACTAGACCCAAAGATAGTAAAAATATAACTACACTGATTAACCAAAAATCATAGTGATAACTTTGCTCTTCAGGTCTTGAAGCTTGAGAACGTGTTATCGGCTGATTTAAATACACTAGTTATATAGCTCTGCTTTGAGAGCCAGAACAGCCTCAATAAAAATATTACCACGTTCTTCATAATCTTTAAACATATCGAAACTGGCGCATGCCGGAGACAGTAAAACGCTATCACCTTTATTAGCAATTTTTGCAGCAGTCTGTATAGCTGCCTGAATGGAGATGGCAAAGTGTACTGGTATAACGCCTTTAAACTCCCTGGCAATAATATTAGCATCACGACCGATTAGTATAGCCGCCTTAACTTTTCCTCTGGCGACATCTGCAAGTTTTGAAAAATCTGCCTGCTTGCCTATGCCCCCTGCAATAAGAATAGTTTTATTGTCGTCAGCAAGTCCGTCAATTGCTGCACAAGTTGCTCCAACATTTGTTCCCTTTGAATCGTTAATCCAGTTTATCTCATTAATACTGGCAACCAATTCACAACGATGTGCTAAGCCCTTAAATTTCTTTATTGCCTCTACCATGGATTTTATTGGTAAATTAATGGCATAGCCCAAAGCAATAGCAGCAAGACAGTTAGCAATATTGTGTTCACCATAAATACTAATTTCCGATACGTTAAGTAGCGCCATGTTGCCAAATGCAAGATAATGCTCACCGGATTTTTTTATTACGCCAAACTCACCACCTGCCGGTTCGTCCAATGAATAACTAAGAATATTCCTTTCTTTCCTACTCATTGCAGCTGTAATTTGGCTAGCTTTGCTGATGACCATCACACCATCTCCAGCATACACATGCTTCTTTACAGCAATATAGTCATCTGTACTTGCGTATCGATCCATGTGATCATCTGAAATATTAAGTACTACTGATGCAACGGCATTAAGTGAGTGTACAGTATCAAGCTGAAAGCTTGATAGTTCTAGAACGTAATAATCAGGTTCGATATCTTTGATAAGATCCAATGCCGGTATTCCGATGTTACCGCCGAGTTCTACATGCAGATTGGTAGAAGAAATCATTTCTGCTAATAAACTTGCAACAGTACTCTTTCCGTTGGAACCGGTTATAGCAATGACGGGTTTGGTAACTTGTCGACAAAATAATTCAATATCTCCGATAATCGGTATACCAGCTTCAGCGGCTGCTCTAATTTCAGGCAAAAATGATGCGACACCAGGGCTGAGCATGATCTTTTTCGCTGACAACAATAAGTTTATATTAAAAGACTCCAAATGAACCTGAACATTCGGATATAAGCTAGTTACTCTATCTAGTTCTGGAGGATTTTTGCGGCTATCCAGAGCGACAAGAGATTCATTTTTTTTGCTAAGGTGACGAATACAAGAAAAACCGGTCTTCCCCAGACCAATTATTGCAGTATCATACTTATCAGTTACTTTCGTCATACTATAAGTTTGCTTGTAACCACCATGCATCTTCATATCACTAACGAATCTTTAGACTAGCCAGGCCTGCTAGCACAAGAATAAAAGTAATGATCCAGAATCTGACAATGATCCTGGGTTCAGGCCATCCCTTTAACTCATAGTGATGGTGTATTGGTGTCATATGAAAAATACGCTTCCCAGTAAGCTTGTATGAAGCGACCTGTAAAATAACTGATACAGTCTCCAAAACAAAAATACCTCCCATAATAAAAAGTACTAGTTCCTGTCTTACCACAACCGCTACAACACCTAATGCAGCTCCCATGGCTAGTGCACCAATGTCACCCATGAAGACCTGGGCCGGATATGTGTTGAACCAGAGAAATCCTAGCCCTGCACCTACAATTGACCCACAAAAAATAGATACCTCACCAATACCAGATATGTATGGAATGCCAAGATATTGAGAAAAATTTAAATGTCCTGTCGCATAGGCAAATATTGCTAACGCAGCTGCCACCATAACTGTTGGCAATATTGCCAATCCGTCCAAACCATCGGTTAAATTAACCGCATTGCTTGAACCAACAATGACAAAATAAGTCAATACAATAAACATCCAACCCAACTCTATTCCAACAGATTTGAAGAATGGCAAAATCAATAGCGTTTCGTTTGGAGAAGCTGCGGAATAAAACAAAAATATTGCAGTTATTAAACCAGCTACAGATTGCCAAAAATATTTCCACCTGGGCATAAGGCCTGCAGGTTCTTGTCTAACAATTTTCCTATAATCATCCACCCAACCGATAATTCCGAAGGCCAGTGTCACTAAAAGAACAACCCAGACAAAACGATTGCTAAGATCGGCCCAGCATAATGTGCTGAAAGTAATAGATATTAAAATTAGCAAGCCACCCATGGTTGGTGTTCCTACCTTTTCCAAATGAGACTCCGGCCCATCATTGCGCACTGCTTGTTCAATCTCATATTTATCTAAAAAACGGATCAAATATGGTCCTATGGTAAGGGAGATGAACAAAGAGGTAAGTGCACCTAATATTGCACGTAGTGTAATGTACTGAAAAACATTAAAGTCGGCGTTAAATTGAACCAGTTGTTCTGTCAACCATAATAACATTATAAATCTCCCTCCTCTAACTCATCCACCAGGCGTTCCATGGCCATAAATCTTGAACCTTTAACCAGTACTCTCACATCTTCAGTCACGCAGTCCCGTAAATTCCTAATCAATGAACTGATACTAGAAAAATGTTGCGCGCCGGCTCCAAACCCCTCCACAGCGTGCCGACTTAGCTGTCCTAAACCAAACATTCGTTCAATACCGAATCCCCTCGCTAATTCGCCTGTCTGGTAGTGTAAACTAACCGCTGATTCGCCCAGCTCTCTCATATCACCTAAAACCAACCAATGTTTTCCTGGTTGCGTACTAAGTGTATTTAATGCTGCCAGTAGAGATGCTGGATTTGCATTATAAGTATCATCAAGTATGACTGAGTTATTCCATCCTTTTTTAATTTGCAGGCGGCCTTTTGCTGACTTCATATTCTCCAGGCCAATTTTTATTGAGCTAAGGGGGATATCAATGGCAATACAGCATGATGATGCTGCAAGAGCGTTATCAATATTGTGATTGCCAGGTAAAGACAAATTGATTGTTATTGTTCCCTGCGGGGTATACAGTTTAAATTCTGTTTTTGAAGAATCAGAGTTGAATAGAATATCCGTTGCATAAATATCAGCATTGCCTTTCTTGCCAAAATATATTTGCTTATAAAGACTTGCCTTTTCTTTCCAGACAGAACAAAAACTATCATCTTTATTAATAATAGCTAAACCACTATCCTTATCCAGACCTTCATATATCTCGGCCTTAGCTCTAGCCACACCTTCGACTGTTCCAAATCCGACTAAATGTGATGGAGCACATTGTGTTATCAATGCAACAGTAGGGCTAACAATCCTGGTTAATAAAGAGATTTCACCGGGATGGTTTGCTCCCATTTCTATAACCATAAATTGGTGCCCCTCCCCTAAACCAAATAATGTCAGAGGTACTCCTATATCGTTATTCAAGTTACCCTGAGTTGCTAACACCTTTCCTTTCACAGCCAAAATAGATTTGATCATTTCTTTAACTGTTGTTTTTCCATTACTACCAGTCACAGCAACTACAGGAATAGTAAATTTTTCTCGCCAATATTTAGACAACTGCCCCATAGCCTCACGTGAATTGGCAACTTTTAATATAGGCAATGTCAAGTTTGCATCAGATTCGATCACGGCAGCAACAGCACCACTGCTTTTTGCTTTGTCAATAAAGTCGTGACCGTCAAAGTGTTCACCCCGCAAAGCAATAAACAAATTTCCTTCCTGGACACGACGGCTATCAGTGGTGCAGCCTGAAAAATGAATATCTGAACCAAGCAGCCTGGTTTGAAATAATTTTGCAGCCTCTGAAAGCAGCATATTTATCACCTGTCTGCCTTCAGATAGTTTCGTACAAACTGCCTATCACTGAACGGATAACAAATTCCTGATATTTCCTGATATGTTTCATGTCCCTTACCGGCGATCAAGACAACGTCATTGTTTCCTGCCAACTCAATCGCTTTAATAATCGCCTGTTCTCTATTCTGTTCAACAAACACAGATTTCGTTTTATCTATTCCAACAAGGATATCGTCTATAATTGACTGCGGATCTTCTGTACGAGGATTATCATTAGTCAGAATAATTTTGTCTGAGTGTTGCTCTGCTATACCCCCCATTACTGCTCGCTTGCTTTTATCCCTGCCACCCCCACAACCAAATACACAAATCAACTCTCCAATACAATATTGATGCAAAGTGCTAAGCGCTTTTTCTAAGGCGTCTGGAGTATGTGCATAGTCAACAAAAATGCTTGTATTACCATTCCCCCCAAGGCTTTCCATTCTCCCGGGAACACCAGAGATCCTTGATAAACCCTTAAGAACTTTATCAAAAGGAAGATCCAACAAACACAATACAGCTAAACAAGCTAACAGATTTTCAGCATTGTACTTTCCACCAATCGCCACCTGAAGATATCCATTTCCCCAGGGACTTTTTATTTCTAGGCTTAAGAAATCGATTTCATGTTCAAGTACAGTTGCCAAAATTTGATTAGCTTTTTTGGTATCTGAAAAACTATCAACTAGCTTATACTCGATAACATGAAGCCGATCTTTGATTTCCGTAGCCAGGATTTTTCCAAAATCATCATTGATATTAATAACAGCGTGCTGCAATCCATCTACTGAGAACAACTTTCTTTTAGCATCGGCATAAGCCTGCATATCACCATGGCAGTCAAGATGATCACTACTTAGGTTAGTAAATACAGCAATGTTAAAACCTACCTCTGCGATTCGTCCTTGCTCTAAGCCACAAGACGATACTTCCATTGCCAGGTCTGTAGCACCTGCATCTCTAATTTTGACGAGGTTATGTTGTAAGGTAACCGAATCAGGTGTTGTATTCTGACCTGCTTCAAGCTTGTTGTACGGACCGTAACCCAAAGTTCCTATTAATCCGCATATATTCCCTCGGTATTCGGATAATACCTGAGCGATGAAATAGCTCACCGATGTTTTTCCGTTTGTTCCGGTGATCCCTACTATGTTTAGATCATTAGATGGATACCCATAGAAACGTGAAGAAATTATACCAACTTTTCCACGGAGATTATCAATATCGATCAGGGGGGTATTTTGAATTTTATCTTTGTGATTTGTCTCGTTATCGACAAGTATCGCACATGCACCTGCATCGATTGCGTCCTGAATATATTTCAAACCACTATCAAATAAGCCTTTACAGGCAATGAACAAATAACCCGCCCTTATCTTACGACTATCCATGCTCAGGCCGGAAATATATAAATCATCATCAAACACTTTGTCAGTAAGGCCGTCGACTAAATATTGCAGGGATACTCCTTTAGTTGATTTGTACAATGTCATCATCTACTCGTTCCTCATTGTTATGATCACCTATTTGCAGCTACAATAATCTGAGCATCAATGGAAGGTAGATCGTCCGGGGCTATGTTTAATATGCGCAAGGCACTTTTCATTACACTAGAGAATATTGGTGCAGCAACTTGCCCACCATGGTGCTCATTTCCATGTGGTTCATCAACAACAACTACAATTACTAAATACGGATCACTGGCTGGTGCCATACCAGCAAATAATGACATATATCTGTCTTCCGCATACCCCCCAAATATCGCCTTGTGAGCTGTTCCTGTTTTACCAGCAACCCGATATCCTTCGATTGCTGCACGCTTAGCTGAACCTCCTTCTTGTGTCGCTATTTCCAACATACCCTTTATCTGATTTGCGATTGCCGAGGTCATTACTTGTTCTTTAGGTATCTCCCCTTCTGTCTTTAAAAAAGTAATAGGGTTCAGCTTTCCTTCAGAAGCAATAATTGAGTAGGCCTGAGCCAGCTGCAACATTGTTACCGCAATACCATGACCGAAAGAGATAGTTGCTAATTCCACTTCCGACCAGTTTTGATGGTTGTAAAAAATTCCTGCGGATTCGCCCGTAAAACCACTATTAGTCGATCGACCAAAGCCAACTTTTGAATGCACTTCCCATAACTTTCTTGCTCCAAGTGTTAAAGCAATTTTACTCGCACCAACATTGCTAGATTTTTTAATCACATCAGTAAGATCTATGTTTCCATAATTATCAATATCATTAATGATATGACCATTTACCTTAAAATAACCTGGAGAGGTTTCTACTCTTGTTTCTGGCTGATACAGACCTGAACCAAGTGCCGCAGCAATTGTAAACGGCTTTAATGTTGATCCAGGTTCAAAAACATCAGTCACGGATCTGTTTCTGTATAGCTCACTCTTGAATTCACCACGGTTATTTGGATTGTATGCTGGCTGTCCAACCAATGCCATTATTTCGCCTGTTTTAGTATTCAGTATTATCAGTGAACCACCTTTGGCCTTATTGTATACTACGGCTTTTTTTAATTCCCTGTATGCAAGATATTGAAGTCGTCGATCAATACTAAGCATCAAAGTCTTTCCTGGATCTGCAGTTTTTATGTTCTCAACATTCTGGACTATGCGTCCTAGTCGATCCTGCAATACTCGCTTGCTTCCAGTTGACCCATTTAGCCAACTATCATATGCCAACTCTATGCCCTCTTGGCCCTTATCATCAATATTGGTAAATCCAACTATATGTGCTGTCACTTCCCCGGCCGGGTAGTACCTACGAAACTCTCGTTCCAGATTTACACCTTCTATTGAATATGTCTTTAGCAAGCGTGCTTGATCAGGTGTGATATGTCTCTTTATATAAACAAAATCTCTGTTCAATCTATCTGCCAGAAGCTGTCGTAGAACCCCTGCATCCATCTCCAACACACTTGCGATCTTTGCAAGCCCCTCTTTGTTACCAATGATTTTGTGCGGAGTAGCTGAAACCGATTCAACCGGCGTGCTAATTGCGAGTGGTTCATTATTACGATCAACTATCATTCCTCTGTGCGCCTGTACTCTTACCGCTCTAAGCGAACGTGCGTCACCATAGCTACATAGAAATTCTTTCCTTACGACCTGTAAATCTACAGCACGCCATAAAAGTACAACGGTAATAATTAGAAATCCGGCCAACAAAAACTTACGCCTTAGCGGATACATTTCAACTTCTAGCTTAGAACTCATTGGATAAGCAGCTTGAATGATTTCCCTGCTGGTTCAATCATTCCTAATTGTGTTCTTGCCAGACCTTCTACTCGATCATCAGTTGCCCAAGTACTTTGCTCTAGCTGTAATTTTCCCCATTCTTCATTCAATATATCTCGGGTCTTTTCCAATTCCTGAATTTCAACAAAATATTTGCGAGCATTATGTTGCGCTACAACTATGTTGATTGCAGATATATAGATAGCTACTAATAGGGTCGCAGTAAATAAAATTTTCATGAGGTGATCTTTTCTCCAACCCTGAGCACAGCACTTCTCGCTCTAGGGTTACGTAAAATTTCATCATTTGTCGGTTTTATAGCCCTACCGATTATTTTTATTTTTGGCGACAACTCATTGGCCATTACTGGAATTTCCGGTGGGAAATCATCTCCTCTGGCTGCTTGCTGAAGAAAACGCTTCACAATTCTGTCTTCCAATGAATGAAAGCTTATAACCACTAATCGACCTCCTGGCGCTAGCACATCGTGCACCTGCGCTAGCACATTCTTTAATTCTTCCAACTCATCATTAACAAATATTCGGATTGCTTGAAATGTACGCGTGGCCGGGTGTTTTTTCTGTTCGCGTGAAGGAACAGATGCTGCAACAATGTCCGCCAATTGTCTGGTTCGAGTTATAAGCTTTTTCTTTCTGAATTTAACAATTGCGATAGCGATTCGACGAGCGTAACGCTCCTCACCATATTCTCGTAAAACCTTGAATATATCGTCTTTTTTTGCGTGATTAAGCCATTCGGCAGCGCTAATATTTGAACTTGGATCCATTCTCATATCCATATCCCCATCTTGTGTAAAACTAAAGCCATATCTTGCGTCGTCAAGTTGAGGAGAAGAAACGCCAAGGTCGAACAATAAACCATCTACATCCTTAAGGAGTCCTCTGCTTTCAATTTCATCATGCAGTTTTGTGAAGCTGCCATGCAAACAAATGACACGACTATCCTCTGCAAACCACTTTTGAGCATACGCAATTGCTGCAGGATCTTTATCAAACGTAAGCAAGCGCCCTGAACTACCAATACCTTGTGCAATTCTACTGCTATGTCCACCACGCCCGAACGTACAATCGACATAAACACCATCCGCCCTGACATTGAGCGCTTCAAAAACTTCAGCCAATAACACAGGCTCATGTTCATTTGATATCATCAAACAGAGGGCTTCATTTAGTTATAATTCACAGGGACAATAATTTTAATGCTTCAGATGATTCTCCATCTGCTTCATCAACATATGATAACCATTCATCCCGTTGTTGCTCCCATCTTGCCTGATCCCAAATTTCAAACTTGTTACCTTGCCCTAACACAACGACCTGTTTTTGTAACAAGGCATACTCCCTCAACTCCATAGGAAGCAAAATTCTTCCCTGAGAATCTAGTTGACAATCACTTGCGTAACCACACACCATTTGTTTTGTGCGGCGACTTTCCTTATCAAAATCTGACAATTCCATTAACTTAGATTCAACCTGTTCCCAATCTAGCTGGAGATACAACCACAAGCAGCGGTCCAATGGATTAAGTGTCAGCACTAGACGTGCAGCGTTGACTTCAACCAACTGCTGTCTAAATCGGCTCGGTATGGCCAAACGTCCTTTGCTATCGATACTGACCATTCCAAAACCTCTAAACACTCAAAACCCCTTGAAACTTAGAATTTAAATTTTACCCACTATCACCCACTATCACCCACTATCACCCACTATCACCCACTTATACGACTATAGGTACTTGTGATCTATTGTGTCAAGCGAATACTACATTCTTATGGATGAAATCTGTTTTATTTAACAAATACTTAATATAAATTAATAAATATTAGGGGGTTGAGTCTAGCCAACAAAGAATTTCCCTGGATCACATAAATTGAAGGGGGGAGTCGGCCTGTAAGCCGGGTTCTGTCGTGGGTAATCATTCATCTAGGATGCGCGTCACCACGCATCTCAAGCGGCCTACCCGGATCCAGTGCGGGCCACACTTGCGGATCCCTATTTAGTCTTGCTTCAAGTGGGGTTTACCCTGCCATTAATGTTACCACTAATGCGGTGCGCTCTTACCACGCCATTTCACCCTTACCTGGGGACTGGCCCCGGGCGGTATATTTTCTGTGGCACTTTCCGTCGACTCGCGCCGCCCAGAAATTATCTGGCACTCTGCCCTACGAAGCCCGGACTTTCCTCTATCCGCTAATTAATTAAACTGCAGACAGCGATTACCCGGCCGACTCCTGATAATTAAGCTATATCTAACTAGCTATAGCTGACAAGTATTTTTTGTATTTACTCTCTCTATTTACTGATTTCGAGAGCCAGTTTGTAGAGTTTGTTCTTTTTGTCTCCGGTAATTGCAGCAGCAATAGCACTGGCCTGCTTCAACGAAAGCGAGTACTGTAACAAGATTCTGAGTACTCTTGCAGATTCTTCCTGGTCTGGCTGATCATTTCCATTGATCCCTTGTACTACAACAACAAATTCACCTTTTTGGTGATTAACGCCATCTAACAAATAATCATGTAAATGCTGCAATGTATTACCGTGTATCGTTTCAAACTTTTTTGTTAGTTCGCGGCACAGAACTGCAGGCCTGTCTTTGCCAAAGATATCCACACAATCAGTAAGTAGGGCTTTAATTCTATGCGGAGCTTCATAGAACACCATGGTCCGCATTTCTTTGACTAGATTTAGAAGATACTTCTTCCTGGCAACATCTCGTTCCGGCAAAAACCCTTCAAAAACAAATTTATGCGTCGCCAATCCAGCTACGGAAAGAGCAGCAAGTGCCGCATTCGCACCTGGTATTGGTACGACAATCAGATCTTCATCATGTGCTGCTTTTACTAATTGGAATCCTGGATCGCTTATAAGTGGAGTTCCCGCATCAGAAATAAGTGCTACATCTTGTCCTTGCTTAAGGATCTGAATTATCTGTGAAGTAATTTGCCTTTCGTTGAAGTCATGGAATGATTTCAACGTGGTCCCTACCCCAATTTGATTGAGAAGTTTCTTACTGTGTCGAGTATCTTCCGCTAGGATTAAGTCAACCTCCCTGAGTATTCGTTCCGCTCGGTGGGTGATATCTTCAAGATTTCCAATGGGAGTAGCTACTACGAATAAAGACCCAATCTTATTTGACACATTAAACCCCACACGGTTAGGCTGGTCGAATAAATAATATCAGCTCAAACTTAGATCCAGCAGTTGACCACTAAGATAAGAGTAGAACTTGATATGGTGGTATTATTAAATATATTACCTATGATTGACTATGCAACATAGGTAAAGCCATTACGGTTACGGTGCATTTGCGCCTGAGATTAAGGTAGATATTAAGCCATGTAGTTTATACGCTTAGCTGCTAATGGTGTAAAGAACGTAAGTGCTGATTGCTGAGCACAAGGTGCAGCAAAACTCAAGAGGAGGATACTCATTAGTATGCTATTTCGTTAACCAGTCAATCAAGTTAGAATTTTTAAAACAACACCTAACTACCTACGGATTTTTGCTTAAATACAAATGAAAATAACATTCAGCCTACTGCTGCTTGTGATCATCATCCAGGGCTGTGCTACGAAACCGCCAAAATCCTTAATATCTGCTGATCTTGAAACCCAGGCGGATCAACTGTTTGCTGTTGGAGAATACCTTCTAGCTGCAGAGAAATTCCAGCAACTAGTCGAACAACATCCAGATAGATCGTTCTTCTATCAAAGCAAGGCCGTTGAAGCATTCCTTTCTGCAGGAGGCATTTATGCGGCTCGGGCCCTGCTTGAGGATGTTGAAGTTAGTATCCCACTCGAACAATTTCAAAAGTCGATATTACTTGCCAAAATTTCATTGCTGGAAAACGATCCAGTCAAGGCTGCTGATCTACTCAATATTTCACCCCCTAAAGAAGTTCCTAATAGCATAAGTGTGGACTTTTATAATGTCAGGATTCAAGCTCACGAGAGTTCAAACAATTTAGCCAGTGCAGCTCGGGATATTTTTCAACTAGGTTCTTCGCTAGGCGAACCAGATGAAATCCGAGACAATGTACAACGTTTATGGCTAACGTTAAACAATATTGATACATCTTTGTTAAAATCCTTACTACTATCCAGTTCCTCTGATTTTGCTAGCTGGGTTGAGCTTACTATCATCAATCAATCAATGTTGTTCAAACCAAAATTACTTTTACAATCAGTTAGCATGTGGAAAGAACAATATCCCAACCATCCTGCTATTCAATCAATTGAAAAAAATATAATATCCCTAAGTATTAAGTCGTTGAATAGGCCTGACTACATTGCCTTGTGTTTACCATTAAGTGGTCAATACAAAGAAATTTCTCAAGCGATACGCGATGGTTTTCTTACAGCCTGGTTCAAATCTACAGATTACCAACCAATCATCAGCATCTATGATACGAACATATCGGATATTCTTCATATTTATCAAACAGCTGTTGAGAATGGAGCCGAATTTGTCGTCGGCCCCCTGTTGCAGAGTAATGTTGTCCGCCTTATTAAGAATGGGGAAATATCAGTTAATACACTAATGCTCAGTCAGGCTGACCATTCAATCTTAGAAAATAGCTCGACTAATTTAGGATCCAACAATCACAAACTAACACTGTTTGGCATATCACCTGCAGACCGTGCAGCACAGGTAGCTGATAAGGGAATAATTGATGGACACAGGAAAGCTCTAGTAATTACGCCAAATGACAATCACGGTCTTATTTTGTATGATGCTTTTCGCGAGCGTTGGGAAAGCAAAGGGGGTGTTCTCGTAGAGCATGTACATTTCCCATCAGATACCTCTGATTATTTGACGCCAGTTAAGTTACTACTCAATATCAATAGCAGTGATCATCGCTCAGCTCTTCTTCGTCGGCGATTAAATCGCAGTATAAAAAGTGATTCGAGAATTCGCCGTGATGCTGATCTTATATTCATGGCGGCACGTTCAGATGCTACCAAGCAAATTGTCCCGCAATTTCGCTTCTACCAAACTGATATTCCTATCTACGCAACATCGTACAACTATTTAGATGTTAGAGATCAAGTGGATAATGATATGAACGGTGTGATCTTTCTTGATGCACCGTGGGCAATAGATTCAGCTGCACAAAGTTCAGCAATCCAACTGGCTATAAACGACAACTGGCCAACCACTTATTCAGCTTTAAAATATCTATATGCTTGGGGTGTGGATGCTTATAATATCATTCCTTATTTAAAAAAACTGACTTCTCAAAATAAAATCAAATACTCTGGTGAAACAGGAAGTTTACACATGACTGATAATAGAAAAATTCAAAGACAGCTTTCCTGGGCAAAATTTGTTGGCGGGAGACCTCTTTTACTTGATTTCCAAGATACACCATAACTTAGATGCTAAATAGTTTTCAACGTGGGAAGCTTGAAGAGAAAAGAGCTTTCACGGACACTACCAAATTAAAGCTCATTCAGCGACAACCCCCGGATGATTAATGCAAACAGGTACATAAAGATACCGATTCCCAGTTGAAATTATCCAATATACAGTATGGCTTTATTA
>Ga0056107_100009_pt1 | contig 54292 bp, 58 predicted proteins | sample WorMetcrassitun2_FD_77006 | JGI IMG/M metagenome (GOLD analysis project Ga0056107, IMG submission 77006) | Marine gutless worms symbiont microbial communities from Max Planck institute for Marine Microbiology, Germany - Olavius crassitunicatus.2 ...
AAGTTAACTTGGTAATGTCGGGAAGCTGTGATAATACGGGCAACCATCCGGGCGGGGGAAGACATCGGCTTTCTACCGGGGGCAGAAGAAGAAATGGCTTCATGGCTGGGTGCCTTAATTGATAACTCTGAAGTGTTAATTAGTATGGAACACGATGGAGGTTGGGCACGAGAAGCCACTGCTGACCGGGCCAATAAAAGAATACTCAGATCGCTGAATTTTATACGTGGCCGTATATTCATTAACCACTATATCATCATTGATGAGGCGCAGAATCTTTGCGTCGAAACAAATGAAAACCATGATCGCCCGTGCTGGGCCAGGCAGCAAAATTGTCTGCCTTGGTAATACAGGTCAAATAGATTCGCCATATTTAACAGAGACAACTTCAGGCCAGGCCTGACCTATGTAGTAGATCGGTTCAAGGATTGACAACGCAGTGGTCACGTCACATTGAAACGAGGGGAGCGTTCCCGCTTGGCTGGCTTTGCAAGCAAAACTCTATAGTTCGAGAGACGAATATCCGTTTTTCCAGGCGTGATAGATATATTTTTATTCGCTTTTGCTTAGCAACATAATAATTGCTTAAGCAACTTTCCCAACAACTTCAGATTTGGTTGGCCAAACGTTGATTAAAGCCTTAACCAAAGTGGCCAGCGGGATTGAAAAGAATATCCCCCAAAAACCCCAGAATCCTCCAAAAACAAGAATCGCAATAATAATTGCAACTGGGTGAATATTTACAATATCTGAGAACAAGATGGGGACCAAAACATTACCATCCAGAAATTGCAGAACTAGATAAGCTCCTATCAACCAGTAGAAATCAGGACCAAAACCCCATTGAAAAAAAGCCACCAGGGCAATAGGTATTGTTACCGATGCAGCACCGATATAGGGGATCAACACTGATAAGCTAACTATAAGAGCCAATACTAACGCATAGTTAAGGACCATAAGTCTAAATACAGTAAAGGCTGCACTACCAACAAGAATAATTTCATAAACCTTCCCACGAGTATAGTTACCGATCTGCGCATCCATCTCCTGCCAAAGATCCGTAATAAGTACTCTATCGCTGGGAAGAAAGCGGCTTAACCAAACCAGAATGGCCGATTTGTCCTTGAGGAAGAAGAATATCATCAGAGGAACAAGCACTAGATAAGTAATGATTGCCGGAATTGAGGCAAAAGAAACAGACAATATATTTTGTCCAAACTCACTGACTTCACCACTCAGGCTTAGTAGCAAATCCTTTATCGAACCCTCAGAAACAAATTCCGGATATTGCTCTGGCAAGCGCATTAATAAATCCTGTCCCTTGTTCATCATGCCCGGTACTTCCTGAAAAAACTGACTGGTCTGTGTAGATAGTATTGGTAACAAAACTATGATCAGAAAAGTCATAAATGCAGCAAAAATAAGGAAGACTAAATGAACAGCATATATTCGCGGTACTTTTTTTTCTTCACACTTTGTAACCGGTCCTTCAAGTAAGTAGGCTATAACAACTGATGTAATTAACGGGGTAAGTATCTGTCCCATAAAATAAATAATGACAAAACTGCTTGCTAATAAAATAGCAAGCAGTGAAGCTTGTGGATCGGTAAAATACCTTTGGTACCAGGATCGAAGAAAACTTAACATTTGTTATTCGCCATTCGTTTGCCAGTAGCCAATCATAAACGGATTGAGGATCACAAGCGAGAATATTAAAAAAGTGGATAATTATGAAGAGTGTTTGTTAATAGATTGCTACAGTATACTCAAGCTATTACCATCTTATTCTGTGCGTAACTAACAATTATTATATACATTATTTCTTTTGTATATCAATAAGTTATGTAACTAATTCAAAATGATCCAGGAATCTCCTAGCTACTCAACCACCTCCATTGAATAATCTAGTGAATGAAAAAAAGTTAACAGTAGAACTTGCGTCACTTGCCTCGCAAATTAAGCAATGGGGGCTTGCCCTGGGATTTCAACAACTCGTCATTGCTGACACGGACCTTTCTGAAGATGAAGCGCACCTTGTTAATTGGCTTGATCAAAATTACCATGGTGAAATGAAGTACATGCAAACTCATGGAGTAAAACGAAGCCGTCCCACCAAACTGATTCCGGGAACAATTAGAGTTATATCCGTAAGGATGGATTACTATCCGGACAATATAGCTGATGCCGAGCAGGTTCTAAACGATTCCGAACTTGCTTTTATCTCGCGCTATGCGCTTGGCCGTGATTATCATAAGGTATTAAGAAAACGCTTACAGAAACTTGCCGATCTGATCCGGCAAGAAGTTGGAGAGTTTGGTTATCGTGCTTTTGTAGACAGCGCTCCGGTAATGGAAAAAGCACTGGCAAGCAAAGCCGGGCTAGGATGGCTTGGAAAACACAGTAATTTGATCAATCCCAAAGCTGGCTCCTGGTTCTTCCTTGGTGAACTATATACTGACCTACCACTTCCAATTGATAAGCCATTGAACAAAAATTATTATGGTACTTGTCGGGCATGTATAGATGTATGCCCTACACAGGCAATTATTGCCCCCTATCAAGTCGACGCACGTAAATGCATTTCTTATCTGACTATCGAGCTTAAAGGTTCGATCCCGGAACAATATCGAAAATTAGTAGGAAATAGAATATTCGGCTGCGATGACTGTCAACTAATTTGTCCATGGAATAAATTTTCAAAAACTTCTGAGGAAAAGGATTTTGGGTGCAGGCATGGACTCGATACAGTTAGTTTAACCGAGTCGTTCAGTTGGAGTGAAGAAAAGTTTCTACATAAAACTGAAGGTAGTGCTATCAGGAGGGTTGGCTATGAATGCTGGCTAAGGAATATTGCAGTTGCCCTGGGCAATGCCACTACTTCAAATAAAATTGTTAATACTTTGGATAAAATGAAAAATCATAACTCTTCTCTGGTAAGAGAACATGTGCGGTGGGCACTTCTTCAACATTTCTAAGAAAACAATGGAAACCTAAAAAGTACAATTAATAATTACGACATAAATATAGCTACTGCGGATGTAATAAATAATGTTTATAACACCAAGTCAGCTGGTATTTACCTGAAGTAAACAAGACGCTTTTCTGTCTGTAACTTGCTCGTCTTTCCTAACTGATTATCCTATCTGATAGCTATGAAACATTTTAATTTTTCTTCGCGTTTCCTTTATAATATTGCATTTTCATTGTCCATTGATAACTGTTCCGGAGTTGAAGATGTATGAAGTTGGGTTCGTAGAAATAATTATTCTTGCTTTTATCTTATTTGTTCTTTATATCGTATTAAAAGATCTTTTCGGTTCAAAATCTCTTGATTGGGATGAGGTAATCGACCACGCAGTTAAGAATTACGCAACTAGTATTCTCATTGGCGAGGGAAAACCTGTGCAGATAAAGGTTGGAAATAATTGGGACTATATAAATTTACCAGAGGCTACTGAAACGGATATTGATAATCTCAAGGCAATGCTGGAATCACAGGCTCAAAATAGTGTCTGGAAAAGATCCGAATCAACTACAATTAAAATACTTCGAAACGAGAACAGTTTAGTTGAATTGGAGTTGAATGCTGACTAGATATAGCATTGTCACCTAAGTAGTGGCTTATGAAATGGTGCCACGTATACTTTAGCTACGCACCTGCATAACTCTTTTTTAATTTTCCGTGTTGAAAGTAGTATAGGTAGCTTTTCTTATGCCAGATACAACCTTGTCCAGCCAACCGCGAATTCGATTAACCGCGATATTCCCCATGCTAGTAAAGTAGTGATCAGTTTCATCGACCACTACCTGCTGACAGATTCTTCGTTTGTTTTTTCTGCCTGCGTTCATTCGATAAAAGAAGCACCTCTTCAAAGTCGCGACTACTGTAAATATCAAGGATCGGTACAGATATAACCTCGATGCTTTTTGTTGTATTCAATCTTGGGCTTAGAAATTTCTGCACTTGCATGCTAATAGCAATAAAAGCATGCACACCAAGATTTGAGTTTGTAGCCAAAGCTGCTACAGTCATCGCACCAAAGCTGTGGTCTATAATAACAATCCTACGAAACCCTTTTTCTTCAAGAAACTGAACCACTATATTTATTCTCTCGATGACTGATTTGACCGTTTTACCATAGTCGGAAAGCAACTCGCCTGGAGCCAACACTGGCATCTGAACAGACAGCGTCGACCATGCTAATTCTGATAGTTGAGTACGGAGTGGCAAAATAACTTCAGGCCAATCTTAATGCTCTTCCATTCCGTGAATGATAATGGCTGCACTCCTCGTCCTTACTGATAACTGCCCTTTATATATACCCAGGAATCACTCACCCCCATCTTTCAGCCACATAATTTTCCCTTGCTTAACTCTTTGACTAAGAACTTCCGTTATCCCTTGCTCATAGTCAGCAAGGCTAGTCTTGGAGAAACTAAGCATTAGAAACAATACGAGGAAATTAATTACACTGAAGAATTTCATAATATATTCATCGGCAAATACACTAGAGGATTGAGCCACTAGCACAATATATCCATGACTGCTGCAATTCAATCTTACTGTCACGATTGGCGATGAAATCCTTAATCGGGTAAAGTGCGCAGTTTATATTCATTAGCACACAGACAATGACTGATTATCAAATTGCACCATCCATTCTTTCCGCAGATTTTGCCCGCCTTGGTGAGGACACCAATGCCGTTCTAGCAGCTGGTGCTGATATTGTTCATGTGGATGTTATGGACAATCACTATGTGCCTAACCTAACTTTTGGTCCAGTTGTAGTAGAAGCACTGAGAAAGTTTGGAATTGACGCCCCAATTGACGTGCACCTGATGATAAAGCCTGTTGATCGGATCATTTCAGAATTTGCTCGCGCTGGTGCAAATTATATTACCTTCCACCCAGAAGCCAGCGAGCATATCGAACGAAGTTTACAATTAATTCGTGAATGCGGATGTAAATCAGGCCTTGTATTCAACCCGACAACCCCTTTGGATTGTCTGGAATACGTTATTGACAAAGTTGATATGGTATTGCTTATGTCGGTAAATCCTGGTTTTGGTGGTCAAAGCTTTATTCCTTCCACTCTGAGTAAGATTAAACAAGCGCGTGAACTAATAGATAACTCGGGAATCTCTATTCGGCTTGAGATCGATGGCGGCGTCAAGACTGACAATATTGGAGAGATTGCTGGGGCTGGTGCAGATACCTTTGTGGCAGGCTCAGCCATATTCGGAAGTGATAGTTATTCAGATACCATCCAACAAATGCGAGATGAGCTCGCTAAAGTAGCTACCTGGTCTTTCTCTAATCATACGCTATGTCTCTACGAAAACCAGAGATGATCTTATTTGATCTCGATGGCGCCTTGGTTGATACTGCGCCAGATCTTGCGCTTTGTGTTGATTTAACGATGGATGAAATTGGTCACCAACAAACGTACAGTATTTACCAATAAGCTACTCATTTAACTTGGTCTTTATGATGATTTCGGTATTGTACTCAGGGCGATTCGCTGGCTAAAATGAAACCGGACCCGCTACCCTTGTTGCATGCCGCTGAATACCTCTCGGTCTTCCCCAGATATGGGTTTGATGGCCGGGGATTCTGTCAACGACGTCAAAGCCGCGAGAGTAGCAGGCCTACAGGTATTATATGTAACTTACGGTTATAATCTCAGCAGAGACATTCGTGAGGCTAAGCCTAATATCACAGCTGAATCACCCAGCGAAATAGCAAATTTAATCTAGACAATGATAAAAATCAGTAAGGAACAATTCGAGGACTACGCCTCACAGGGATACAACAAAATCCCAGTTGTGCGTGAACTACTGGCTGACATGGATACGCCTTTAAGTGCCTATCGAAAGCTTGCAGACGAACCCTACACCTATCTACTTGAATCTGTTCTTGGCGGAGAGGAGTGGGGACGTTATTCCTTCATTGGCCTTTCAACTGATAGCATATTACGCGTAGTAGGTGACAAGGTCTCCATTGAAAAAGATAATAGGCCCATTTTAGAAAAACAATCTGACGACCCTCTTGCTGAAATAGAAGCCTTTCAAAATAAGTTTCGCATTCCCCATATAGAAGGACTACCACGTTTTACCGGTGGTCTGGTTGGCTATTTTGGCTACGATACTATTCAGTACATAGAGCCACGGCTAAAGCGTGAGGAAAAAAATGATCCCCTGGATTGCCCAAATATCATGTTACTGGTCTCTGATCGTGTTGTTGTGTTTGATAATGTTAGCGCCAAGTTACTACTAGTCGTACACGCAGATCCTAAGGAAGATATGGCCTATTCCAAAGCACAGGAGCAGTTAGATCAACTGGAGAAAAAGCTGTACCAACCCTTACAAGCAACCCTGAAACAAGACAACGCGAGGAAAGTCGATGAACAGGACTTTGTTTCTGGTTTCACCCAGAATGGATTCAAAAAGGCTGTTGATACTATCAAGAACTACATAGTTGAAGGGGATGCTATGCAGGTTGTTATCTCGCAGAGGCTTTCCATCCCATTTCAGGCCCCATCTCTGAATTTGTATCGTGCGCTTCGCAGCATGAACCCTTCGCCCTACATGTTTTATTTTGATTTTGATGATTTCAAAGTAGTTGGTGCCTCACCAGAAATGTTGGTGCGGTTGGAAAACGATATTGTTACTGTAAGACCTATCGCTGGAACCAGGCCGCGTGGTAAGGATGAAGCGGAAGACAAGACTAATGAAGCGGATCTGTTGACTGATCCCAAAGAACTAGCAGAACACTTAATGTTGATAGATCTAGGACGTAACGATACTGGTCGCGTCTGTGAAATTGGCAGTGTTCGTGTTACCGAAAAAATGGGGATAGAACGCTATTCCCATGTCATGCATATTGTTTCAAACGTAGAAGGGAAAAACAAAGAGGGAAAATCTGCGATAGATGTACTACGCGCAGCCTTTCCGGCGGGAACTTTGTCTGGGGCTCCGAAAATAAGAGCGATGGAAATAGTTGATGAGCTGGAACCGGTCAAGCGAGGTGTTTACTCTGGCGCTGTCGGTTATCTTTCGTGGGATGGCAATATGGATACTGCCATTGCAATTCGTACAGCAATAATTAAGGATGAGACACTGCATATCCAGGTAGGCGCCGGAATTGTCGCTGATTCAGTAGCAAGCAACGAATGGAACGAAACAATGAATAAAGGTCGGGCGACATTTCACGCAGCATCTGTTGCGGAAAAAGGCATGAATTGATATCGTTCCTGATGAATTTTGCATAAACAGAAGCAACAATTTTTTAACTAGAAATTTAGCCATTAAAACAAGCCAATGTTACTAATGATCGACAATTACGATTCCTTCACTTATAACCTGGTGCAGTACCTTGGTGAATTGGGAGAGAACGTTCATGTATATCGTAATGATAAAATCACGGTGGCTGAAATAGAGAGGCTCGGGCCAGAAAAAGTTATTATCTCGCCCGGCCCCTGCACACCGAACGAAGCCGGTATCTCCCTGGAAGTGGTAGAGCATTTCAAAGACAAGCTTCCTATGCTCGGCGTCTGCCTCGGTCACCAAAGTATCGCTCAGACGTTTGGCGGCAAGATCGTCCATGCGCACAAAATTATGCATGGTAAAACATCAGAAATTCATCATAATGATACTGACGTTTTTTCTGGACTCACCTCGCCATTTACTGCAACAAGATACCATTCTCTTGTGGTTGAGAACGATAGCATGCCTGACTGTCTGAAAGTAACAGCGTGGACAAAAGAAGAGGATGGTGAAATTGAGATAATGGGGCTACGCCATAAGCAATACCAAATCTTTGGAGTACAGTTTCATCCCGAATCAATTCTCACTGAATATGGGCATGATCTACTAAAAAACTTTTTGCAGCTATCGACCTGAAATATTTCCTATGAAAATTGAAACCGCTATAAACGCGCTTATCGATAAGCAAGATCTGTCAGCCGATGACATGACAGCGGTTATGCGCATTATCATGCAGGGGCAGGCAAGCCCTGCGCAGATTGGTGGCTTTCTCGTTGCTTTGCGAATGAAAGGGGAAGTCGTTACCGAGATAGCCGCTGCTGCCAACGTCATGCGCGAACTTGCAAGCAAAGTTGAAATTGAACATGCTAATCTTGTAGATATCGTTGGTACCGGTGGAGACGTGGGTAATACCTTCAATATTTCTACCTGCGCAGCTTTTGTTATCGCTGCAGCCGGTGGAAAAGTTGCAAAACATAATAATCGCTCGGTATCGAGTAAATGTGGTAGCGCCGATGTGTTGGAAGCCGCAGGAGTAAAACTCGAATTATCATCGGAACAAGTCAAGCTATGTATCGATAAAGTTGGAATTGGTTTTATGTTTGCACCAATGCATCACAGTGCAATGAAGCATGCCGTTGGCCCAAGAAAAGAACTGGCTACCAGAACAATTTTCAACCTGCTCGGGCCATTAACCAATCCGGCGAATACGCTCAATGAATTGATGGGTGTATTTAGCGATCTCTTGGTAGTTCCAATGACAGAGGTATTACAATGTCTGGGGGCTAAACACGTCATGGTTGTACATTCTGAAGATGGTTTGGATGAAATAAGTATCTCTGCATCAAGTAACGTAGCAGAACTAAAGAACGATCAAATCACAAACTACCAAATCACACCAGATCAGTTTGATATTGCTCGTGGTGATTTATCTGAAATCACAGTTGATAATGTAGCTGATAGTCTTAAGATTATAAATAGAGTTTTGGATGGTCAAATGGGCGCAACTCGAGATATTGTCCTGCTAAATGCGGGCGCAGCAATATATGTTGCTGGTTTGACAGCAGATCATCAGAGTGGCATCGAAAAGGCCAGACAAGTAATTGATGACGGCACGGCCAGGCAAAAATTAAATGAATTAGTCGAATTTAGTAACACACTCCTTTCATAAGTGTACAGAGACTTCTAATGAAAGGTACTCTTGATATTTTACAAAAAATATGGGACCGCAAGCTCGAAGAGGTAGAGCAAAGAAAATCCGTTTTACCTCAACAAGAAATTGAGCAACAAGCAGCAGAGGCATCTGACTGTCGAGGATTTTATTCGGCAATTGTAAACAAAATAGATTCTGGTTTACCAGCAGTCATTGCTGAAATAAAAAAAGCCTCTCCAAGTAAGGGCATTATCCGAGAAAACTTTGATCCGCCAGCAATAGCCTCATCTTATGCGACCGCAGGAGCATGCTGCCTTTCAGTATTAACAGATATTGATTTTTTCCAGGGTTGTGATGAATACTTGCAGCAGGCCAGAGAACGATGCAATTTACCAGTCTTGCGTAAAGATTTCATTGTTGACCCCTATCAGGTTTATGAATCCAGAACCATAGGCGCAGATTGCATTTTACTAATCACCGCTGGCCTTAGTGACACGCAGATGAAAGAACTAGCCGCTATTGCCAACGAAACAGGTATGGACGTACTGGTTGAGGTCCACAGCCGAGAAGAACTGGAGCGTGGAATGATGTTACGCACTCCACTCATTGGCATTAATAATCGGGATCTCCGTACATTTGATACAAGCCTGGAAACCACTCTTGGCTTACTTGTGGATGTAATGGAAGACCGAACTGTTGTAACAGAAAGTGGTATTCATACTAGAGAAGATGTAGAGATAATGCGAAAAAATAACGTCAATGCCTTTTTAGTCGGCGAAGCTTTTATGTCGGTAGAAAATTCAGGGAAAAAGCTAAGTAAATTATTCTTCTAAAAATAGGCACTTATTTCGGACTATTCCTATAAAAGCACTAAAGCATATTGTGAATTGAAGGAAGTGCAAAAGGGAGAGAGAATCGAATAGGAACAGAATATAATTGATAAAAAATTCTGAAATATTGGTGATTGGGCAATAAACGCGATAGATATATGATGTTTGAAGCTTCGAAATTGCTACTGGATCGCAAAATCAGTCGTCATACCCTTATTTCTGGCATGTCACTTGCTGGCGCAACTACAATAGCCAATGCACTGACTGATAGAACTGTTAGTGCTGCAACAAATGGTGTAGAGAAAGGCAGAATTGTTGAGAACCTCACTGGTGGAGAGGTTATGGTGGAATTTCTGCTCGACTGGAAAATCCACTATGCATTTGATTTGGCGGGGTCTGAAAAAGCAGGCTTCCTCGATGCCATCGTTGACCGGACTCAGTTACAGTATGTGACCTGTCTGCATGAAGGCATAGCCGTGGCCATGACTATTTCCATTCCGCCGGCCAAACTTCAATCGTTCAGTTGCATTCCGTAGCTGGTGCTACTTATGCTTTAGGATAATTAGTTGGTAGTTATCGAGATCGAGCACCGGTAGTTGTTACAGCAGGACGGCAATCCATTGATTTTTGTGGTCAAGATGATTTTCTCGAAGCCGAAAACGTGCATGAGCTGCCAAATTATTACGCACAATGGAAGTTGGATGTTATGAGCCTCATTACCATTCCGGAAGTCTTGTGTCGTGCGTTTATGCTTGCGTAAGCACGCAGCCTGGGGGATCAACATTTCTTACTTTTTCCAAAGACCTGTGGGAAATGAGAGTAAAGCGGGCAGAAATTATTCCAAGATCTAGATCTCTTACTAATAGTGAAGTTGTGTCGTCGGATGAGCATGCCAAAAAAATCGCTGATACACTGTTAAGCTCACAACGCCAGATGTTATTTTTAGGCAACGAATGTATTCGCCATGAAATCAGTGAAGAAGTCGCTGGTATTGCAGAAGCTGTAGGCGCTATGCTGACGACAGCAAGTAAAGTTCCGGTTGTGTTCCCGAATATCCATTCAAATTTTGGTGGTGGTTTTCTCCGTGATGCAAATTATCTAATGAAGGATCTTGATGCCTTCTGGAGCTTGGGTGGCCCCACATTTAAGCTTTCGGGGTGACCGGCAAACCTACTGATTCCGCGCTTTGTTTCCATTATGCACACTAGCCTAGCGGAAGCTGATGTAGGCCGAAACTACCCGGTCGATTTAGCTACTATAGCCAGCATTAAAGCCATTTCGGCAGCAGTACTTGATGAAATAAAAAGCTGTAATCTAAAAACTTCCGCTATCCGTGATAGAAAATGCTGGGCGGAAAAACATCACAGTAACCGTCGTAAGATTATCGATGGATTGGCGAAGAAAGAATGGAATAACAGTCCGATCTCTAACTCACGACTATTTCTTGAGCTGAATAAGTAAATCAGTCCAGATGCTTATGTTGTTTCAGAAGTCGTAACTGCAGAAAATCATCTCCGTAATTATCTGGACTTCGATCACACAAAAGCAATGAATAAACATCGCCGAAATTTCGATACCACTTCTGGTATTTTAGGATGGAGAGTATCGGCATTAATAGGCGTGAAAATAGGAAACCCGGACGGGGGCATGGCGTCTCGCTGCTGACGGTTACCTTAATTTCTGTTCACAAAGCCTATGGTCCGCAGCACGCCATGAGACCCCTAAGGAATTGTTGTATTTAACAATGGTCAATATCAGGCAAAATAGACTCAACAAAAACCGTTATAATGGCAGGATGGCCGCTGCCTGGAAGTATATTGGCGTCAGTTTGCGACATCCGGATATCAGTCATGGCAACATGGCAGCAACATACGGCATCGAGAGCGGGTGAGTAAAAGATCCAAATAAATTAGTAGCTGCATTGAAGCGCTGCCGCAAGGCAATGGAAGGCGGTAGACCTTGCCCGGTAGACGTAGTGAATGAGAATTATTTTTTAGGCAAGAAATCAACCTGGTATGATTTTTTCTCCATTGCCAAGAAACAACCCAGATTCTAGCTATCGAGACCTGAATGACAAATTAGTAACTTTTAGAGATATATTTTGTTAAAGGAGATCCAAAACGTTAAACAGTTTGATGGAGAAACGAAGCGTCGTTGATATGATGACAACGATAGTATTTGCCAGTTTCAGCTTTGTTACTTACGATAAGGGCACTGATGAAAAAGCCGTAACCTGGAAATATGAAGTTGGCATAGTTCATCACTCTGTCGACGACGGTGAGAGTGCTATCTTCTGGACGAAGAGTACTTCGATCCTGACCGATGATACTGAATATAATCTCAGTAAAGTTATGACTTTATATCAGAATCTCGCGGCAAACCGGAGCGAGATCTTTACCAGTTTATTTGGGACAAGTTAAATTTAAAACTTGACAGTTAACAAGCGGGATGTGGTTCGCTAGTGAACTACATCGTTTCCGGTCACTATCAAGCTTTAAACGTGAACCCACCAAATAGAACATCAATTGTCAAGTAAACATAATTCTCTGTGAAGAGTATAAAATTAGCTAAGCTATTTAAACCTTCATTTTTCACTGGCCCCACCTTAGCGTAAATCCTTACATAAAATAAAGCACTATACTTACGTTGTATGTAAACGAAGCCCTATAAATATACTTTAAACGAATACATACTCCGGCAACTGATAATCTATACTTTTTTGATGATAGTCAAACACATACAATCATATGGTAATTTAGGTACGAAGTAATTCTTTTCGCAAAAAATGATTGAAATATATTATATGTGTAAGAAAAAAATTAGGGAACCTGACTAAATAGCTAATGCAGATTAATAACAAGCTAGATATATACTTGGCAAGCCAGATGATAAAAAAATCTAAGAAGCCGCTGCATTCTAGTCATGTTTTACCTGGGACTAATCTCCCTGATGTTTACAACTTCGACGAATGCACAACAACTAACCGTTGTAGCAGCAGAAAACTTTAAACCCTATAACTACCTTGATGGTGGTATCGTTAAAGGGATGTCCGCTGAAGTCGTAAGAGTGACTTTAGCGAAGGCCGGTATAGAGGCAGAGTTCCACGTGTACCCTTGGCCACGAGCATACAAGATGGCACTAGAGGGAATAAACATCTTAATTTATACGACTGTAAGAACAGCAGGGAGAGAAGAATCATTTCATTGGGTAAAAGCCCCCCATAGCTCCTCCTTTTAAAATTAATCTATACAAGACGAAAGAACAAGAAGGACAAAAGCCTATCGTTATTGAATTACCTGAAGATACCAAGAAGTATCGTGCTGGGGCTGTCCGTGATTCAGTAGCACATGAGTTTTTACAGAAAAATAATTTTCCAATGATGAATTTAACAGCGATTGGCAGAGCGAACCTTCAAAAGTTGGCGAAAAGAAGATTTGATTTGGCGGCGTTATCTGCATCAGGCCTGGCTGCGCTTCAGAAAGAAGACTTTGACTTGCCATATGAGGAGACTTAGAGAAAGTTTATACGCTCGTGGAATTACCCCTATACATGACTTTTAGTAAACAGGCCTTATATGAGCTGATTGAGAAAGCGAGAAATGCCCTAGTGGAGCTTAAGTCAGAAGGTTGCCTTGAAACAGTGAAAGACGCGTACCGCTAACTAATCTTTCTTATCTCCTAAATTAAACAAATCATCTAAGTGTTGCACCACTATATCAGGGTCGGATGAACTTAGCGAATTAGAGGGTTTAGCTTTAAGACCAAATAACGAATCCAATTCAGCTTTTGCTGCACTTGCCTTTCCGTTGTCCTGCGCCGAGCATGCCTTGTGGTTCGCCTGTAGGTATTCGCAAAAATTAGAGCAGCTTTTATTTTGTACTTCTTCCGCTATTGCTTGCTGACCGTTAGATCACAGAACTGACACTGCTTACAGACATGTAGATCAGTATCGCATGATTTACATTTTGTCAATCTGGGTAGCGGTAACGGAATGTCTTTCAGTGATCCTCCGTAATTTCAGTATTGTAATTCGTCGTTTATCATACCCCTTCATCACCCAACTACGGAAATTTAAAAGAACAATAATTTAATAATAAGTATGCAACATACTACATTCAATATAATTTTTATCAGACGCTCCCCTTTTGGAAATAGTGACATGGGCTCCTATCCATCCGCCTATTGGATAGGCAATTGCTAGAAATATCCCTAAGCACCCGCATGACCTCTGCTTGCGATGTATAGATGGGCAAGGCCACAATGGTGTACAACATAATAATAAACGTTTTATGAATGTTTACTAACACGAAGTTTAGCCCTATTACTCGATTGATTACAGCCATAATCAAAAACCCTACACTAAGCTGAATGAGTCCATCATAACATCCCGCTGCGACCATGAGGGTATGTCCGAGAAAGACATTTTTTGGCTTTCCGCTGGATTTACTATCTTTCAGTTCGTCTTTTTTCAAAGGCCATGATTAACATAACGCCAAGCATGATGACTGCCAGAGTTCGATTAAACCATACTCCCTCAAGTTTGGTGCCAGCATAGGCGCCAACAACTGCACCTGGCAATGCACATAAAGACAGGCTCAAACTATAAGTTTGAAATCTGAAAACCCCTTCCCGAAAAAAGTAATTACTGCAGTAATATTCTGCGCAAAAATAGGTAGGCGATTTGCACCGTTAGCAGTGGGGCCTGGAATTCCCATAATGGCCATTACAGGTACAGTCAACAGCGAACCGCCGTCAGCCATTACGTTCAGAAAACCGGTAGCGAGTCCGATGAGAAGCAATATAATCAAGCACGATTTCTTTTTCTTGTTTTTATGTCGTCAATAGCAGTTTGACTATTTTCTGTGTAAAAATACCTTATAGAATAAGCACTAACATCCACATTAAATATATTACTTTGCTACAGATTGGATGCCTTGGTATTAATTGGTATTAAGATGAAAGGATTAAGTTTCTTCTGCCAGTATGTTCTTTCAGCAACCCCTTCAATTGCCATTAGTCTTAATCTTTTCCAGGTTTACTCGTATCTCATCATCATCCAGCAGAATTGGCCCGTCTAATTGCATGTTCAGCCAATATTGCTTTGCTAACATTTCTACTTCTTGTGCCATTCTGAAGGCCGGTATTAAATCAATCCCCAAAGCGATCATGCCATGATTTGCCAGCAAGCACGCCTTACTATTCCCCAGAACATTGAGTATGTTTTTGAAAAGTTCAGCCGTACTAAAAGTTGCGTAATCAGCACATGGAATTGAATTATCTCCTACTAAGGCAACAACATAGTGAAACGCCGGTATTGGCCTTCGTGCGCAGGAAATAGCAGTGACATAAGGAGAGTGAATATGAATAATGGCGTTCACATCGATCCTGTTGATATATATGTCCCGATGAAATCGCCATTCACTTGACGGCTCATGGTTACCGGAAATGACAAGTCCCTCTGGATCCATCCCAATAACATCGTCCGCTTTTAGTTCTTCATTGTGGGTCCCAGATGGCGTAATTAAAAAACTCTCTTCTACCAAGGCGCTCACGTTACCGGATGTGCCAACACTTAGACTCATATGATTAAATTACTGAGCAATCGAGATAATGTCCTGGCGGACATTTAAGTATCCCATACTAACTCCTGCAAATATTAAATGAACTTAGAAATGCTTAGCCAACGACAAAACTCAAAATTTCTTAAAACTCGAGTACATAGATAAATTTTATATCAGCATAGGGAAACATGCTGAAAATGTTATCTTACAAAATCCGATCCCTTGGCTTTAATCCTGCAAAGACCGCGGTCTCCGTGGACATAAATGACAATCTATCAAACATTGAAACGAAAAAGCATTACATCGCCATCTCTTACAATGTACTCCTTTCCTTCCAATCGCCATTTGCCAGCGCCCTTCGCTCCATGCCAGCCCTTGCAAGAAATATAATCATCATAAGATATGACTTCAGCCTTGATAAATCCATGCTCAAAATCAGTATGTATTATCCCTGCTGCTTTTGGAGCAGTGTCTGCTTCTCGGATCGTCCAAGCCCTCAATTCTTTGGGTCCCACGGTAAAGAATGTTTGAAAGCCTAGCAATTTATATCCGGCGCGAATAACCCGGCTTAAGCTTGGTTCCTCAAGCCCGAGATCTGTTAAGAACTCCTGTTTATCTGCATCATCTAACTGCGCGATCTCTGATTCTAAAGCTGCACAGACCGTTATTACTTGAGATTCTTCTTGCATTGCAAATTCCTGTAGTTCATTCAGCCACTTGTTCTCGCTGATACCGGGTTCATCAACATTGGCAACGTACAGGTTTGGCTTTTCCGTCAATAAATGCAAATCTTTAATCATGCTTGTCTCGTCCGTATCTAATCCTAGGGAACGCACCGGCTTTCCTTCGTCTATTTGTGGCATGATCTTTTCAATAAGAGCTTGCTTAATAACTGCTTCTTTATCGCTCCCTGCCCTAGTCTGCCTGCTTAACTTTTGCAAGGCCTTCTCCAAAGTTTCCTGATCAGCTAAACAAAGTTCGGTATTAATTACTTCGATATCAGCAACAGGATCAACTTTACCGGCAACGTGGGTAATATTATCATCTTCAAAACAACGAAGAACCTGGGCTATAGCCTGGGTTTCACGTATATGGGTAAGAAATTGATTGCCAAGCCCTTCGCCCTTTGATGCCCCTTCAACCAAACCTGCAATATCAACAAATTCCATATGTGCATGGATCACTTGTTTTGACTTTGCTATTTCAAAAAGTTGTTGCATCCTGGGATCTGGTACAGGAACGATACCAACATTTGGTTCGATAGTACAAAATGGGTAGTTTTCAGCTCCTACGGTGAAACTGGTAAGTGCATTAAAAAGCGTTGATTTACCCACATTTGGTAAACCGACTATTCCACATTTAAATCCCATAGCTATCTGCCTACCTAGTAACTAGCACAATCTCACCTGCATAAAGATAAGTCTTTTATATTTATTGCGACTTATAAAAACGCCGAATCAATTGAACTGGAAACGTTCCCGCTTACGCTGTTAATGGCAACTACAATCATTCATTGGTATGAAGTTCAGCCATCACCTTACTGTATTCGCCCTTAAAAATTAATGGCATGACACTTAGGGCTGTTTCTATCGCATCTTCTATGAGACCTTGATGCTCAATTGAAGGCCTACTAAGAACTGAGTCCGCCGTCTTGTCCTTGTGTCCTGGATGCCCTACACCTATACGTAGCCGGAGGAAATCTTTGCTGTCAATTCTATTGATAATGTCCCGAATGCCATTATGGCCGGCATGCCCACCGCCACTTTTGATACGAACTGTGCCTGGTTCGAAATCAATTTCATCGTGAACAACCACGATTTCCTCTACGCCAAGCTTGTAATAAGCCATAATTGCCTGAATGGCCCCACCACTTTCATTCATATAGGTAGCAGGCTTGAGCAAACGACAGTCTACATCGTGAGAGTTGATCCGCGTAATTTCGCTGCGGAATTTTGGCTCGGAAGAAAATACTACTCCATATTTGACAGCCAGATTATCCAGAAACCAGAACCCGGCATTATGCCTGGTTGCAATATATTCTGGTCCTGGGTTTCCCAGGCCCACGATCAGTTTTATGGGAGATGGCACTTATATCCGTTCTCAATAAGACTATTCCTTATCATCTGTTGGCGTATCAGAAAGAACAGCAGTTTCAGCACCCTCTTCAGCTCCCTCACCCTCATCTTCTCTCTCTTCTTCAACGCGTGGTATATTTACTGACACAACTGACTGACTGGGGTCCCCGCCGTGTACTAGGGCACTTATCTCCACGCCATCTGCCATCTTCAAATCACCTAGACGGGTGGTCTCGCCTAACTCTAATTCAAGTAAATCAACATCTATATATTCAGGTAACTTCTTGGGTAAACAACTAATTTCTATTTCAGTCATAATGTGATTGACCACGCCACCCGCTTTAACCCCAACACACTTACTGGCATTAGTGAAATGCAATGGAATGCGCATTGTCAATTTCTTGTTTTCATCAATTCTTTGAAAATCTATATGCAGAATACTTGCTTTGCAGGGATGTCTTTGTAAATCCTTAAGAACAACCTTTTCTGCTTTCTTACCAAGGTTAACTGTTAAAATACGAGAATAAAATGCCTCGTTTTCAAGTTGACATATTAGCTCATTATGCGCCAGTCTAATAGGCAAGGCATCCTTTTTTGCCCCATAGATAATGCCGGGTACTTTACCAGATCGACGCAGGCGGCGGCTCGCGCCCTTTCCCACGTCAGTACGAGGCTTTACATTAATTTCAAATTGCTGCATGATTGACTCCTGTTTTACTTAAGTTAAACAAATACCTTCTGCCCGCGACCAGATAAAAAGCTTGTGAAAAAGATATTTTAAATAATAAATACGATCTAGTTAGTCCATAAACATGGAACTAAGTGACTCACTTTCTGCTATTCGGCGTATACTTTCGGCCATTAGAGCTGCCACACTAAGTTGGCGAATCTTCTTGCATTCTTCCGCTTCAGCTTGTAGTGGAATAGTGTCCGTCACAACTAATTCATCAATACTCGAATTTCTTATATTGCTTACAGCTTCACCAGATAGCACTGGGTGTGTACAGTATGCAACCACTTTGGCTGCACTAAAATCTTTTAATGCATCTGCCGCATGGCACAAAGTACCCGCAGTATCCACCAGATCATCGATAATGACACAGGTTCTACCTTTTACATCACCGATAATATTTACTACTTCTGATTTATTTGGGTTTGGACGACGCTTATCAATAATCGCTAAGTCTGTATCATCCAGTTGCTTTGCCAGTGCCCTGGCCCTTACTACACCACCAACATCTGGTGATACTACCATCAGATCAGCATACTTATGCTTCCATACATCTCCCAAAAGTACCGGGGAGGCATAGACATTATCCAATGGCATATCAAAAAACCCCTGGATTTGATCTGCATGTAGGTCAACTGTCAAAACCCTGTCTATTCCAGTAGCAGCGACCATATTGGCTACCACTTTTGCAGTAATTGGCACTCTAGCCGATCGAGAGCGCCTATCCTGCCTTGCATATCCCATATAAGGAATAACGGTCGTCACTCTGACTGCAGAAGCTCTGCGTAAGGCGTCTGCGATAATCAGCATCTCCATCAAATTATCATTAGCAGGGGCGCACAAAGACTGAATAATAAATACTTCCCGGCCACGGACATTTTCTATTAATTCAACCATCACTTCACCGTCACTGAAACTACCAACATTGACGTTTCCCAAGCGAAGGTTCAAACAGCCCGCAATTTCCGCTGCTAGTTTCGGGTTAGCGTTTCCTGTACAAAGCATGATATTTGATAAAGGCATTAGTCTCTCGGCTCTCGAAACAAATAAACTCTTCTTATTTTTACCAGTACTATATATAGCTTGGGTTACAGAATTACTCCGGACTCCATGTCCCCCACCCTTCGGGCCGGTGTCGCTATGCCCTCGTTCAAATTCTCTCCCGGAAAATTTGTCGAGCCTTACAGGTTTCATATTTTAAATTAACTTCTAATTGGCTGGGGTGCCAGGATTCGAACCCGGGAGTCCCGGGATCAAAGCCCGGTGCCTTAACCACTTGGCCACACCCCAATATAATACTTTGGCCTAAAATTTTCCTTTCCTTTCCTTAAGTCCCGTCCCGCTGCCTGTGCCAGGATTATTCCGTACTTCCCTGTAACTCCACCCTGTGGGCTGGTGTCGCTTCGCTCAACCATTCAATTTTGTTCCAGGCAAAATTGTCGAGCCTGGAAGTCCCGGGATCAAAACCCGGTGCCTCAACCACTTGATAGTAACTCATCAATATAATTACAAAGCGACAAGTATAGAGATGTAGTTAACTGACTATACGTTTGTCTCTTTTAATTGCTGCTCCATCCTTGCTCGTAAAGGTGACCTATTCATACCCCTCGTAACAAATCCGTCCCAGTTTTCCGGAAGTTCTTCCAGTACTGAATCTGCTTCCCGCTTCGTTGCAAATGCTGCGAACACGCATGAGCCAGTTCCGGTCATTCTTGCTTTTCCTCTTTTCCTTAACCAATTCAATAGCTTAGCAATCTCTGGATAAGCTGTCTGAACAACTGATTCACAGTCGTTGCTGCCAGCTCCAGCTAGGAAATCGCGCATTGTGATTGCAGGTGTATTTCGTGTCAAATCAGCTGCATTGAAGATCTCTTTTGTATTTACGGAAACTCCTGGTGAGACAACAATAAACCAGTCTTCTGGCGGCTCTACTGATGTCAGTTTTTCTCCCACACCTTCTGCCCAGGCCGCATAACCATGAATAAAAATGGGTACATCTGCACCAAGACCAAGACCAATATCAGTCAGTTTATAAGATGACAAACCAGGTCCCCACAGAGAGTTCAGCGCCAGCAATGTTGTGGCTGCATTTGAGCTGCCACCACCTAAGCCTCTCCCGGCAGGTATCCGCTTGCAAATGGAAATATCTACTCCTAGCCGATGACTAGACTTCTGCCGTAGCATCTTTGCTGCTTTTACGATCAAATCCTGCTCTGGTGCTACATTGTGTTCATTTCCTGTGAGGCATACTCTGTCATCATCTCTAACAGAAAAAGTTAATTCATCACAGTAATCAAGAAACTGAAAAACTGTCTGTAGCACATGATATCCGTCCTGCCTTCGCCCAATTATGTGTAGAAATAAATTGAGCTTGGCTGGTGCGGGCCAGCAGCACAATTGTTTAGCTGACTCTTGCCTCAAATCCTCTATATCTCCCATGAGTGGATCACTAACTTCAACTTCAATTTCTCATTTTGCACTTGAATATTACTTGGTAATTCAAATCCACCGCGCTTAACATATCGTTTATAGCTAATTTCCCAATCTGTTTGAGACATATCGGTAATCCTGCCCTTATCGTCCAGTAACATATTGTCTGTTTTACCATCTGGATCAGGGATACCCCTTATCCAGTGATTTAAACTACTTACTGGAACTTGCCATCCAAGAGAATGCTGCAGTAAAGTTGCTACATCAACGGCCTGGATTATTTTATCTTCAGCAGTACGCATCTGAACAAAATTATTATCCCCATTTAATTCAATAGTCCCCTGACCAAGTGGAGCAATAATTTGTAAAGAATATGATTTCGGCCTTTGCTGCCAGCGCAAGCTTGCGCTCCATGCCTTCTTTCCATTTTGCAGGACTATTCGCCCTTTTAACTGCCATGTATCTAACTCTGCAGCTTTGTCCCTGTGTACTAACCAGTTGCTCACCTTGTTAGGCCGCTCAACAGGTGTATTGGTAGCACACGATGTGATTAGCAATATCACCTGACAGACTAATAAATGAACAAAAAGCTTAAACATAATTGAGCGCAATAATAAAAAAATAAAATGCAGAATAGACCTGGGCCCGTAATAGTTACATAGAATTTGTTTGATCGGAAAGCCCAGCTAACAGTTACACAACTAGCATAAACAAAGCCACTAAAACAGTTACAAGCTTATGGGCTAAAGCGATCTATTACGTCAATGAGCTTGGTGGTGGACGCTGGAGTCGTCTGCAGGGCTGCCTTCCAGACTTTCTCTGCCCCCCGCTTGTTTCCTGTTATCCACAGAACCTCACCTAAGTGCGCTGCAACTTCTGGGTCATTCTCATAGGCCATCGCTTTGTTCAGGTATTCAATGGCCTCTTCATGCCTTCCCATGCGATATAACACCCACCCCATACTATCGAGAATAGTATAGCTATTTGGATCTATATTTAACGCCCTTTCAATAAGTTCGTAGGCCTCAAGATGCCTTTCCGTTTTGTCGGCTAATGTATAGCCGAGAGCATTGAGAGCATCAGCATCTTCCGAATCTTCAGCGATAATCCTTCGAAGATCTTGCTCCAGGATATCAAGCCTATCCATGGTTACCGCAAGCATAGCCCTTGAATAGTACAGATCTCGGTTATATTGCTCAGTCAGTACCCTGTCATACACTAACATGGCCTTTCCATATTCCCCTTGTCCAATAAGTAATTCAGCTTCAGTCTGAATCAGTGTTGTTATTTGTCTCAGCCCACTTGCCTGAATCGAACTCAAGTACTGACGAGCAGCTTCTACATTCCCATCATTCGCCATCAACACACCGTACCTGACTTGAGCATCAAAATAGTTTTTTCCTTTTTGCACACTTTGATACCATGTTTTGGCCTTTTCAAAATCCTTTCTATCTTCAGCAATACACCCCAGATAGTACTTTGCGCTGCTATATTTATCATTATCCTGGATCAGTCGTTTGAAATAAATTTCCGACTGATCCAGGTGATTTGCCCACAAATGAAGCAAGCCCAGAGCATGGATGATATTTGCATCGTTTGGCGCAGCAACAGACAGGATTTCAAATTGGCGTCTGGCTTCATCAAGACGTTGATCATTCGCAAGTAAGTTGGCATAGATCATACGAATATTGAAATCATTGCCTTCACGGGCTTTTAAAGCTTTCTCAGCCCATTCAATCGCATCATCAGTTAGTCCCTGATGATGCGATATATTGATATAGGTCAAAACTGCGTCGTCATTGTCAGGTTGCATTTCCGTAGCACGTCTAAGCAAGGCTAAAGCTTTATCAAACGCTCCCGCCCTGACTGCAACATTGGCAAGCGCATAGGTGACTTCAGGATTATCGCCATACTCAGCCAATAACCTTTTCACAACAGCCATAACCAAGGTACTGCATTTTTCGCGACCAAGTAGGTTTATGATCATCCGCAGTTTTCGATTCAGTTTTTCATGAGATATCTCCAGAATACTTTGCAAATAAGACGCAGTTTTTTCCACATCCTTGCTTCTTAGTGATATGGCAGCTAGCACTTGATACGCATCTGGATTTAGTGGATCTAACTCTGTCCAGAGTTCAGCCGCTTCCATTGCAGCCTCTCTGTCTCGCGCAAATATCGCTATCCTTGTTGCTCTTTTAACAACCTTGAGATCACGTGTGCTTCGAGCCAGTTCCAGATAATTTTCAATCGATACGTCCAGGTAACCTCTTTGGCCAGCAAACTCAGCGACAAGAAACTTGTAAAAAAGATCTTCACTTAGTTCGATCTTGGGGCGAGCTGGCTCGATTCGGATTATTTCTATTTCTTCTGGATTTGGACTGAAATCATCAATTGCTTGCTGTTTTTCTGAGACGACACTACAGGCCCCAATAACTGATGCCAGAAATAGTAGACCAAAAATGCGCTTTGATGTCGAGAACATATTTACTGCTATTCGAATATAATATAATTTAATCGTAGAAAAAGCTATCACCGTTCACACTCACGTCAACGGACTGCACCTCAACACGGTTTATCCTCTGCGTCATGTTTAATGATAGCATTATGTCGTGTTTTAATGGTGACATATAGAAATACTTTGGCAGACAATATCACATTTGCGTACTATGATACTATTGGCGTTTGGACTTAATCACAACACTGCTCCCATTGAAGTTAGGGAAAAAGTGGTTTTTAGCAGTGATATCCTGCCCGATGCCCTTCAGGAGCTGACAAAACAAAATGGTATTGCCGAAGCGGCGATCCTGTCCACATGTAACCGCACAGAAATTTATTGCAATATCGAGGATTATCCCAGTCAGCCTCTTATAGATTGGTTTACTGATTTCCATGGGTTTAAAAATACAGATTTAATGCCATTTATATATTCCCATCCTAACGAAAGTGCCGTGAAGCACATGTTGAGAGTTGCTAGTGGCCTTGATTCTATGGTTCTGGGAGAGCCTCAAGTTCTGGGGCAACTTAAAAATGCTTACCAGACCGCCATAAAGGCGGGCACAATCGGGCAGCTACTAAGTCGTTTATTTCAGCACTCATTTATGGTTTCAAAGCAAATTCGAAGCAATACTGAGGTTGGAAGCCATCCTGTTTCTGTTGCCTTCGCAGCAATCAGACTATCACAACAAATATTTAATGATTTGTCCAAACAAACTGCCTTATTGATTGGTGCAGGCGATACAGTCGAATTGGCTGCCAGACATCTGCATGAGAAAAGCCTCCATCGGATGATTATTGCCAACAGAACACTTGAGCGTTCACAATTCCTGGCGTCTGAATTTAAAGCTTATGCAATCACATTAAATGATATCCCAGATCACTTAAATGAAGTAGACATTATTATTACAGCGACAGCAAGTCAAACACCAATCCTGGGGAAAGACACGATTGAAGCGGCCATATTGAAAAGAAAACATAAACCAATGTTCATCGTTGATATCGCTGTACCTCGCGATATTGAGCAGCAAGCCGGTGAGTTAGAAGATGTTTATCTTTACACCGTCGATGATTTAAAAGAAGTAATCGAAGAAAATATAAAAAATCGTCGCGAAGCGGCAGAGCAGGCTGAAGAAATAATAGATACTCAGGTTTATCATTTTATGGATTGGCTAAATTCCTTATCTGTCGTTTCAACTATCAGAGAAATACGAGACCAGGCAGCATGTATTCAGCAAGAAGCTTTAGAATTCGCACGGCATAAACTGAGACAAGGCGCTGATCCTGATATGGTGATTGAGAAACTTACCCGCTCTCTGACTAACAAACTTATCCATTCTCCGAGCTCTCAGTTAAGAAATGTTGATTCTTTGAGAAGGGGCAATTTACTGCGTGCGGCAAGAGAACTCTTTAACCTCTCCTCTGAGAAGAGCAGATCAAAGAAATAGCCTGCTTTAAGCTAACACTTTATGCAAGTCGGTTTTCTCTAGATAATTTTTAACGATGAAAGATTCACTAAAACTAAAACTTGAAAAGTTGACTGAAAGACAACAGGAACTTCACGCTCTGTTGTCTGACCCAGGCGTTATCAACAATCAGACTCACTTTCGTGAATTGAGTAAAGAAGGCACTGAAATAGCTCCTGTTGTTGAATGCTTTGCAGAGTACCAAGCCAATTTGAAAACTTTGGAGTCAACAAAAGTAATGCTCAAGGATAGTGATAAGGAAATACGTGAGCTGGTCTCCGAAGAATTGCAGCAGTCAGAAACGGAACTCGAACGTCTGGAGCTCGAGTTAAGGACATTACTATTACCAAAAGATCCCTACGATAAGAATAATATTTTTCTGGAAATCAGGGCTGGTACAGGCGGCGAAGAAGCAGCTTTATTTGCTGGCGATTTATTCAAGATGTACAACCGGTACGCTGACTCGCAGGGCTGGAAAACTGAAATCCTAAGCTCGACACAAAGTAGTCGGGCTGGCTATAAAGAAATAATCATGAGAGTGATTGGAGGCAATGCCTATTCTCGGCTGAAGTTTGAGTCTGGAGCTCATCGAGTGCAACGCGTCCCCGAGACTGAATCCCAGGGAAAGACTCATACGTCTGCATGTACAGTCGCAGTATTACCCGAATTAGATGAAGTCAATGAAATTGAAATTGGCCCATCGGATCTAAGAATAGATACCTTTCGAGCTTCTGGTGCCGGCGGACAGCATGTTAATAAAACTGACTCAGCGATTCGTTTAACGCATTTACCCACCAATACAGTCGTGGAATACCAGGATGAACGTTCACAACATAAAAATAAGGCAAGGGCAATGTCCTTGTTGCAAGCAAAATTACTCAATGCAGAAAGGGGGAAACAATCTCAGGATACTGCAGAAAATCGAAAGAATTTAGTGGGCTCCGGTGATAGATCGGAAAAAATCAGAACCTATAATTTTCCAAAAGGAAGGGTTTTGGATCATCGAATTAATTTAAAATTATATAGCCTTGATGAATTCTTGCAGGGCGATCTTGATATGATAATCGACCCTCTAATCAATGACTATCAAGCGAGCCAACTCTGTGACTCGTCAGATTGAACCCTATTTATTGTTACACTAAGCCAAGTAAAACGATGAACATCAACACTGTTAATGATTTGTTAATTCGGGCACAGACACAATTGCATCATATTGAATCTGCGCGACTTGACGCAGAGATATTATTAGTGTGCGCTCTGAACACAAGCAGGGAACAATTATATAGCTACCCCGATAAGATAGTCTCAAATGATCTCGTAGCTAATTATCAATCAATGATTTCAAGCCGTGCTGATAACTATCCTGTAGCTTACCTTACGGGTGCAAAAGAATTCTGGTCCATAGTATTTCAGGTAAACCAGCATACATTAATACCGAGACCTGAGACTGAATTGCTAATTGAAACAGCGCTAGGATTAATTCCCAGTGAAGGAGAACTAACAATATTGGATTTAGGTGCCGGTAGTGGTGCAATAGCAATCTCGATTGCGAAAGAAAGGCCTAAGAGTATGGTTGTTGCGATAGACATTAGTGAAGAATCCCTGGCCATGGCAAGAAAAAATGCAGCAAGTAACATCATTTTCAATATTACTTTTAAACAATCTGATTGGCTTTCTGAATTCACAACTGAAGTTTTTGATGTTGTGCTGTGCAATCCGCCTTATGTGGATTCTCAAGACAGCGGATTTCTGGACGGGGAAATCCGTTACGAACCACGCATAGCTCTGGATGGTGGACATCTCGGAATGCAATGTTTTAACACCATTGTTCCTTCTGCATTGAAATATATGAGGAGCGGCGCGTATCTTGTACTGGAACATGGCTACAATCAGGGTGATAGCCTTCGCCGCCTATTGATGCAAAATAAATTTAAGAATGCAAAAACAGTTTGTGATTATGCGGGACTCGAACGAGTCAGTTACGCCAGACGTCCTTAACAAAATCAGTTTAAAATAGGGGCCGAAAAGTTTATATACTCGCCCTTTAATCTGAAACTGCTATCAACATTGAGAATAGCTAATGCTTTATAATGGCAAGATGAATGATGAGCAACTACTAAAATATAGTCGTCAGATAATGCTTCCAGAAATTGATGCATCTGGCCAGCTCCAGCTAGCTAATGCCAATGTATTAATCATCGGACTTGGTGGGCTAGGTTCAGCGGCCTCTATCTATCTGGCCGCTGCTGGAATTGGCCATTTAGTCCTGGTTGATTTTGATAAAGTCGACCTGTCAAATCTGCAAAGGCAAATCGTGCACAAAATTAGGGATATTGGCCGCCTAAAAATCCAATCAGCAAAAGATCATCTATCAGAACTCAATCCTGATGTGGAACTCGCGCTAATTGATCACGCCCTAGAAAACACTGAGTTATACGGCCAGGTGAAAGCAGCTGATGTGGTAATCGATGCCAGCGACAATTTTCAAACACGTTTTGCAATTAATGAGGCCTGTGTAAAGACCTTGACACCACTTGTTTCTGGTGCGGCCATTCGCTTTGAAGCCCAGGTCAGTGTATTTGATCAAAACAACGCCGACTCCCCATGTTACCGATGTCTATATACTGAAAATGCAAGCGCCAATGAGACCTGTGCCGCGAATGGCGTCATCGCCCCGCTACCGGGTATTGTCGGAAGTATACAAGCTGTCGAAGCGATGAAACTAATAATGAACCTGGGTGAACCACTTATAGGTAAATTACTATTGTTGGATGTGATACGCATGGAATGGCATAGTGTCAAGCTTAGCAAGGATCCTCACTGTCCTGTTTGTGGAGAAGGGGCAGCTTCTTCTACCATTAAGTCAGATCACTAGTCATCAAATTCAACACCGAGTTAGATGTGCATTTATGCCCTTAGCTTGGTAGATAATACCTTCATGCGCTCTTGTGCCCAGTATCCTTAGTGTTCTCGGCCTCCGTTCCAGGCTCGACTCTACCGATTCCTTTCATGGAGTCGTCCGTGACTCATCATCAGTAATGACAAATAGTGCTACTATGCTTAAATCGCTTTCAAAATCCTGCCCGTGAGAGCATACCATTAAAGGCAATATCTAAAGGGCTTTGATTTATCTGGCCTTCACTAAAAAAATAGAACCAAAGTCCAGACAATACACACGTTTGCAAGTGATGTTAATACAGCAGCTGAACCAACATCCTTTGTTACAGTAGAATATTCATGTATCTCACTTCCAAATCTATCTACTACAAGTTCTATCCCTGTATTGATTAACTCACCGATCCAGCCAGCAAAGCCTTTTCGGTGCCATTGCCCCCCCAATAAAAGGCCTGCCGGGACAAGAACGCTAGCCAGATAAATTTCTTGTCTAAAGGCCTGTTCATTTTTAAATGCTGATCGAAAGCTCTTGCCAGGCGCTCGAGACCCTTATTAAGTTATTGCCCCATAATTAACTGCCGGTACATTTTCTTTTTATACCAAGATCACACTCCTGTTATAGTGGTAAAGATAAGCAGTAATGCAATAATATCTACAGCTACGGTAACCCAATTCCCAAAGAACCTACCGCTATGCAGAACTTGCATTATCCTTTCAATCGACAGCCCCTTACCTCGATAATTCTGCATTAGTAAGGTTATTGAGATTGCTCGGTAAACTAGTTTCTTTCGACCAGTTCGCTAAATCAGGGCTGGATAGTTCCCATCTCTGTACTTCTTCATCACTTGAGTAGTATCCTTGATTTGTTTTTACAATAAATCGATTATTATAAAAAATGCCAATCGAAGTTATATCAGCGGGTACTCCACCCACGCTTGCAAGTTTCTAAATCAAATTTCCATATTTAGTCAGCAGCAGCAGTTCATCACTCAAGACAACAACAATTATATTTTCTAGCTTTGCAACACCTGACAGATTATTACTTTTCCCTGATAACTCCTGATCATTAAAGTAGAGTTTGTTATCGACTTGCGCTAACCAATTATTAGCTATACGAAATGAGCTGGAAAGCTGGAAAGCTGGAAAGCTGGGAAAGCTGGGAAAGCTGGGAAAGCTGGGAAAGCTGGGAAGGCTCAATACCGTACCAATCCAATAACCAGTTATTGCCGACATATAGATTACCAAGGCCCAGATCATCGAAATGATTTGGTAACATTCCTGTTGTGGTAAATAACAAGACAAAAATAACTACTATGAGGCCTGTTACCCGATGAATTGCTTGGGTGATTTCCAGGCTCGTTATTCTGAAGGAGTATTCCCGAATTTATGTAATAACAATGCCAATTTTGCCATCTTGTGCATAACGTTCACGGATAAAGTTGCGCCGGACATGCCGTCTATGTGCTTACTTAATTTATTGCGATCTACCAACAATTATGCTCCTTCAAATTGTTCTGTAAAAAGGGGTGGCAAATTTCCCAACCCCGGCCTTCATGGAAAACCAGTACACTAATGCGCTCTAACTTGCCATCATTTACTACCACACCAACGGTGATTGGTTGGTCCTTGCCGATCTCATCCAATATCTAGGCTGTTCGCTTTTCGACCTCCCAATAGCGTATTCTGGGTACTCCAAGATTATGGCCGAGCATCCGTCTTATTTGTTGCTTTAAGTCCTGCTTGATCCATAATTTCTTTACTAAGGAGACTTTGTCTTCATATACCTCTTCAATAAAGGACTTTGCATCCAGATAAACAACATTTGCAAAGTTTACAAATTAAAGAAAGAAGTAAAATTAGACTGAGTTTTTTTATATTGTACGCTCATCTCTTCTATGCATCTCGGTTCGCGACACAAACCTATCCCGGGCGGTATCGTTTCGGAATTTCTCGATTTCAGTTTCCTCGACTACCTTTAGAAGTTATGTTCCATACGAATGTAACCGTTTATCCTTGTATATAGTCGGGCGCTGAAAGACGCCAGGCTATATACAAGCTTTTAAAATAATTGTAAATACTAGAACTGATAGCCAATATCAAGATTGAATCCATCACGAATGGCGTCCGCCGGACCATCAGCATCTTCCCATTGATAATCGAATTTAATCGCCAGATTCTGATGCGGCCACCAATTAAAGCCTGCTGTAAACTGATCGAATTTTTCATATTGAAGCTGCTGCTTTATTCCGCTCATCCCACCTACTGTAGCGAACAAATACCCCTACACCATATTGATTTTCTGTTAGATTAAAGCGATATGCGGGTTCTAAATACCAACCATCAAGGGTATCTGCGTTTACAGTTGTCGGATCCAGACCATTGTCATCGCCAATATCCCAACGCGCATAGAGCGCTCTTAATCCAAAGCCGCTTTCATGCTTATAATAGACATGACCTTCAAATAGAGTAGCGCTGATATCAAAGGTGTCGGCAGTACCTGTCATATCGGACTGATATTGCCATGATGCGCCAACTTCCAGGCCCGGTAATCCGGTATATCGAATACGCCCGGTGAAAGCCAGATCCTGATCATCAGCTTTCGCAACTTTTAATCTACCCCTTCTAAGCCTACAAAGCTGAATCATCTGCATTGGGCACACCAACCCACTATGTATAACTGCGTCATAGCTCCAGCCAGGGGCTAATTCACCACTCATACCGATACCGGCCTCCCACCAGATTGCTGGAATAATTTCTGATTCAACTAGATTTCATTCAATTCCATAGAATGTATTTGGTTCATGAGTCGAATTGATAATTCCGATTGGCAAAATATCTAAACCAGCACGTACCCGGTGTTGACCATTGAGGTCTATCTCTACACATGCCTGTTCAATCCCTACTTCTCCGGGCTTACCTTCACCCGCAAAGGAGTGTTCCACCTCTACCTCTGAGAAAAATCTTAAGCTATCGTTAAACTCATGGTCAAAGAAAAGTACAAATCGGTGGAGACCGGCTCTTTCTCTGGAATCATCACCATCGATGTTTTTATTTTGATAGCTCAAATTGCTGTAGTGCAGCTCATCATAGCCACCAATTGAAGTACGTTTACCAGTGCTGACGCTTCCTTCTCTTCACAGTAAAACTACTTCAACCGCATCAGCCGTCTCTTCAGTAGCTGCTAGCTTTAATTGCAGGGCCTCAATTGTCTTTTGCTGCTCTTGAATAAGTTGCCACATGTCTTCAAGGCTGGACGTTTGTGCTATCACAACTGCAGATGAAAGACATTGGTCTAATAATGAAATTATCAAGAATTTTATTTTTATTTTGACGCCTGCTAACATCTTTGATTTACTTCTATTATGAAAATTTCTGATTTCTGATTTCTGATTTCTGATTTCTGATTTCTGATTTCTGTGGTGTTGAAGATGAACAGAGGCCCCTCTTTATAGTATTACCAATCAATAGACAATTATTATCATTTGCATATGCAACTATTAGTAAGTTTGAATTGAGTTACGGGAGTAAAACATTATAGCAAGGAACTTATATAATAAGTGAATACTCACTATATATTAAAAACTAGGCTAGGAGCGCATTTCAAACAGCGTGCTTATGCTACTTTTGCAGTGCTTGCGCTATCCAGGCATTTCTGAACATTCTTTACACACATACCGCAGCACGTGGTCACTTTCAATTCTTCGCGCAATTCTTTTACAGAGCAAGCTCCGTCAGCAATAGCATCATAGATCTTATCCTGCGTTACACCTTTGCAGACACAAACAAACATAATAGTTATCTTTATTAATTCATCTTCGATAGAATAGTAACTCATGATGCATAATCATAGTGCAAATGAAAATCATTATCAATGCATGATATATAAATCAATGCATGATATATAAAATATTTTAATATATAAACTCTTATGAAGACGGTACTCTGGGATTTAAATCAAGGAGAAAATTGCATAGTAAGCGATTTCGGGGATGAATTAGAAGAACACTATAGTGTTCGGTTGATGGAATTGGGTTTTCATCCTGGTAAAGCCGTAAGCTGTGAACTATCACCGAATCTGGGCGCACCAAAGCTTTACCGCGTCAATAACACCATCTACTCGCTCGATGATCAGATCGCTCGACTCGTTAAGATACAGAAATCCAATTAATTCATGCAAAAAGCTATCCTTATCGGCAGTCCCAATTCAGGGAAGAGCCTGCTATTTAATCGTTTAACCGGTTTAAATCAGAAAGTTGCCAATTTTCCTGGTATTACAGTTGATATTAGTTCTGGAACTGCACTGACAAATCCTGATCTGCAATTTGTCGATTATCCTGGCGTTTACTCGCTTCACCCTATTTCGAAAGAGGAAAGAATCTCCATCAAGGCTTTTAAAAATGCCCTGGACGATGAAAATCTCAAATTTATTGTCTGCATCCTGGACGCAACCAGGCTTGAAAAAGGACTTAATTTTGCTCTTCAGGTGATTAGTGAATGTCAGCTTAGGGGTAAATCGATCCTTATTGCTACCAACATGATAGATGTCCTTAATAATCACTCATTGCAGCTGGATGCAAAGGGCTTAAGTCAGGCGTTAAATGTCCCGATTATACCAATATCTGCAAAGACCGGATCTGGAATAGAGGAGTTACAGACTTACTTAGACGATGATATAAAGACTAAACATGAACAAATAATTGATGTTAAAGATGCTGATTTGAGACAGCAAGCTCATGAGCTTAGTTCACGGTTTGGCCCTAAGGGAGATCTACTGGTTAGGGCACAAGCCAAATTGGATGCTTTTTTTTTACACTCATGGTTTGGTGGTGCAGCATTTTTTCTCATAATGTATTTATTGTTTCAATCAATCTTTACCTGGGCGGCACCTGCTATGGACGCTGTGGAAACAGGCCTCACTTTAATTGCGTCTTTTGTTCTGCCCTTAATTCAAATTCAGGTCCTGTATGATTTTGTTAATGACGCCTTATTTGGGGGCATCGGCGCTTTCCTGGTTTTTGTTCCGCAGATCTTTGTATTAACCGTGGTGATTGGTATTTTGGAGGATTCGGGCTACATGTCCAGAACAGCAGTAATTTGTCACAAGCCGCTACGTTTTTTTGGTTTGACAGGTAAGAGCTTTATTCCCATGCTTTCAGGTGTTGTCTGTGCGATACCAGGGATTTACGCTGCGAGAACCATTGATTCGCCACGTAAACGATGGTTAACCTATTTCGCGATACCGTTAATGCCTTGTTCTGCGAGGCTACCCGTCTATACTCTGCTTATTGCAGCATTTATCCCGGCACAAAACGCACTTGGTGGGCTTATTGGCTTGCAGGGACTTGCCATGTTTATCATCTATTTCTTTGGTATGTTCTGCGGCCTCTTGGTTACCGCATTTCTATCCAGGGCACGCCCGTATTTTCAGAAGGACTTACCCTTCATTCTGGAGATGCCTCCCTATAGATTACCTTCCTGGCGGCCATTATTCAGAAATGCGTGGAATCGCTCCAAACATTTTGTTACCAATGCAGGAGCAATCATTCTTACAGTAACTGTCATAGTCTGGGTACTCGGTTACTTCCCCAACTATGGTACAGATTTAGGTGGCTCTTGGCTAGGTTCAATGGGTAAATTGATCGAACCTGTTTTTCAGCCTTTGGGTCTGGATTGGAAATACGGTGTTGCCATGTTCAGCGCATTCCTTGCCAGAGAAGCGTTTGTGGGAACACTAGGAACTTTATATGGAATTGAAGGGGCTGGGGACAACGTCTATTCCCTGGCAGAACAAATTCAATTAAGCGGTCTGACTTTACCATCCGGCGTTGCCCTGGTAGTAATCTTTGCCGTCGCTCTGCAATGCGTTTCAACTTTAGTGATTCTGGCAAAAGAAAGCGGATCGATAAAACTACCGATACAAATGTTTCTTAGTTATGCAGTCTTTTCTTACGGTCTTGCCTGGATTTGTTTCAATGCAACACAAGCTATAATGCAACACAAGCCATGAAGTAATAATTAATAGTTAATTATTACTTCATGGGAGCCCAGCATGTCTCATACGCGCATCACCCTTGATACCATTTTGGATTGTTGATAATTTTCTAGCCCTACTTTCTTAATCAACTCCAGTTGTGTTTCCAGCCAATCAACATGTTCTTCTTCACTATCCAAAATAGATTCAAACAATTCTCTTGAGATGTAATCTTTAACAGACTCACAATAATCAATGGCTTCACGGAGCAGAGAAATTGCTTCATTTTCAAACGATAGATCGCAACCCAACATTTCTTTAGTATTTTCACCCACCCTCAACCCACCTAAGTTCTGTAAATTAGGCAAGTCTTCCAGAAATAATATTCGTTCTATAAGCACATCAGCGTGCTTCATTTCGTCAACAGATTCTTTGAAGGTATGTTCGTTTAGCGCATGTAAGCCCCAACTTTTGTACATCCTCGCATGCAGGACATACTGATTGATTGCAGTTAATTCGTTTTTTAATGCCTTATTTAAATACTCTACAACTTTATCATCACCCTTCATTGCGGCTCCTCATCTGATTAGAATTAAATAGCCACAAGCATACTTCATTAAACAAACTAATCAAGTATTAACATATTGTTTTTAAATGATAATTATTTACATTTGCTACTCTATTAGATTTAATTGTCTACTATTAGCTAATAAACTGACAAATCAAAAAATAAAATCAAGAGACTATGGCACGAATATTTCGACTTTCATATTTTTTGGCGTACTCGCAGCAATAGCAATTTACGCAATCACCGTATACAATAGCAGGCCTCGTTAAAACATAATGTCGACAAAGCCTAGCCTAACATCGATGTATTGTTAAAACAGCGACATGATGAATTACCTAAACTGGTGAAGATCTGTAAGCGATACATAGGCTATGAAAAGGATACGCTTGAGAAAGTTATGCGGGCTAGATCAAAGTGGCATCTGATGCCAGGCGAAAGGGTGCTCTTGAGCCTGCAGAGACGCAACTACGTATGGGCCTTGATAACTAATTTGTGGTCGCAGAAGTTTGTCCTGACCTCAAAGCCAATGATAGTTTTCAGTATCTGCAGGCCCGAATTTCTGACCTAGAAAATGCTATTGCAGACCGCCGGGAGTTTTACAATGAAAGTGTCAATCTAAATAATATCTGTATTGAACAATTTCCTGACGTTATTCTTGCAAAAATGTTTAACTTTCTATCCAAACAACTACCTGGGTTCAGTGAATAAAAAAAAGATGCAGATATGAAAGAGTTGTTTAGTTAAAAATCAGCTGCCCAATACTAGAGAGCGATGGTTTATAGTAAATCACTGCGTAAACTCTGTATTCTTTCGTAGCCAGGTAATTTCCCGTATATACCATGTCTTCCTTAGACCGAGTGGACGCGTTATAGCCAGCAAGATGATTTCTGGCTGATCACCATCATCGTTATCATTCTTGCCATAACTAGTTTTTTTTGGTGCTTTTTATTTCTTTTCCCGAAAACGTATTATTGAAAATACGCTCACTTTCAAAATTTGCTTGGCAGCACAAGGCTATATTGAATTGAGTGATCATGGAGATCTTATGACAGAACCACCTATCGCTGCTTCTTATAACTGTCAATATTTGTACCTGGTAATTATAGTATTGAAGAATACAGGCGCTCCGGAAAAACTCTCGTTGGGCCACTGTTGATAGCAGTAAGAGTAAAGAATTATTTTGATTGTTGATGAAACGGTCCAGTGCGTGATTGACCCTGACGTGGCAAGCGTAACGCCATCTGCTGAAAGTGATGCCTGGTATGGAAATAAATTCCAGGCCAACTAATGTCCCAAAGAAACGCAGCGGCTTCCTGTCATTGAGTAGCGGAAAATATCGATATAATGAAAAATGTATGCACCAGAATAACATCTATATTTAATCGGACTTTACAGCACAGTCGGTGAGGCAGGTGGTGAATTTGATGTTGATGTGATGTACGTGATTTACCAAAAGAATGGAAACAGGACAGTGAAGCATTGTTAAGTAAGTATGATAAAAACAAAGACGGGAAAATTTATATGCGGAAGCAACAATTAGTAAAAGAGCAGGCATTCAGGAAAATAATGATGAAGCATACTGAAATGAAGACTGCGCCAACGATTAATTTGCTAACAAAATCCAATGACAGACGTTACCCTTTTATACTGCCCGCTATTTCACAGAATACTCTAGTCAAACGTTATAATTACTATGTCATTGGTCTAATAATGGTATTTTTTAGTGCTGGAGCATTTGCTGACTGGATACTTACATATAAGAATGGCAACGAACGGATAGTTAGAAAACTTACCTTAATATCGATTTTCAAATAAAATCGTAATTCTTTATTTAACTGACAAACACCAATTCCAACACATTATGAGCAATCCGCTGCTAACAATAAATGAATTACCGGAGTTTAGTCAAATCAAGACCGAGCATATTGAACCTGCTATCGATGAATTGCTGGAAAACAATAGAAGCGCTTTGGCTGAGCTACTATCCGCTAATACCATATTTACCTGGGAAAATTTGATTCGACACTTGGAAAAGAATGACGATCGTTTAAGTCGTGCCTGGTCACCAGTTAGCCATCTCCATTCCGTGGCCGACAATAATGAATTGCGTGAAGCCTACAACAGTTGCCTGCCTAAACTTACCGAATATACAACAGAGATGGGGCAACATGAAGGCCTTTACCAAGCATATAAACAAATTGCCGGAAGCAAAGGGTTTAAAAATCTAGAACAAGCGCAGCAAAAAACCATTGAAAATGTGCTGCGGGATTTCCGCTTAAGTGGTATTGATTTAGATAAATTTAAACAAAAAAAACTCAAGAGCCTAAAACAAAAACTACCTCAGTTACAAACCAAATTTGAAGAAAACCTGCTAGACGCGACGCAGGCCTGGACCAAACATATAGAGAACAAAGATAAACTTAACGGCCTTCCGGAATCCGCATTGGCATTGGTCGCGCAAAATGCTAAACAAAAAGGGCTTGAAGGATGGCTATTTAATCTTGACTTCCCATGTTATTTTCCCATTATGCAATATGCTGAAGACAGGGAATTTCGCAGAGAAATCTACCAGGCCTTTGTCACGCGAGCATCCGATCAGGGGCCCAATGCAGGAAAATTTGACAATAGTGAAATAATTTTGGAAGTACTTAACTTGCGACGTCAAATTGCAAGCCTATTAGGATTTAATAGCTACGCTGAATATTCGCTCAGTAGAAAGATGGCCGGCACGCCAGACGAAGTATTTGAATTTTTATATAGTCTTTCCAAGCGGTCAAAACACTTCGCACAAGAAGATTTCAATGAACTGGAAAAATTTAGCGGCGAGTTTGACCAGGTAGATAAACTAGAAGCTTGGGATATTGCGTATTACTCAGAAAAACTCAGACAACATAAATTTGATTTTACTCAGGAGGAACTACGCCCTTATTTTCCCGTAACAAAAGTATTACAGGGAATGTTTACCGTTGTGAATATACTTTTCGGCCTGTCCATAACAGAAAAACAAGGTATCGATGCGTGGCGGCCAGATATCAGCTTCTTTCAGATAAGTGATGAAAATGGGGACTTTCGTGGCAGTTTCTATCTCGATCTGTATGCCAGAGAACATAAACGCGGTGGAGCATGGATGGATGAGTGTATTGTGCGAAGGAAAGATAAAGATAAATTACAGCATCCTGTAGCTTACCTCACATGTAATTTCACGCCGCCTGTTGAGGACAAACCTTCACTGTTGACACATGACGAAGTGATCACTCTGTTTCACGAATTTGGCCATGGCTTACACCACATGCTCACCTTAGTGGATTATGCTGGGGTATCGGGCATAAATGGCGTATCATGGGACGCAGTTGAATTACCGAGTCAGTTTATGGAAAACTGGTGTTGGCAAAGTGAAGCACTGAAACTGATCTCCGGACATCATCAGTCTGGAGAACCATTAACAAAGGGTTTGTTTGACAAAATGTTACAAGCGAAGACGTTCCAATCCGGCATGCAGATGGTTAGACAACTTGAGTTTGCCTTGTTTGACTTTCACCTTCACCATGATTTTCAGGGTGATACTATTCAGGCGATACAAAAATTATTGGATAATGTTCGAAAGCAAATTGCAGTAATTGCACCACCAGCTTACAATCGATTTCAACACGGCTTTTCTCATATCTTCGCCAGTGGATATGCAGCCGGTTATTATAGTTATAAATGGGCGGAGGTTTTGTCTGCTGACGCCTTTTCAAAATTCGAAAAAACAGGTATTTTTAACAGACAAAGCGGTAAAAAATTCCTACACTCGATTCTGGAGCAAGGTGGCGCAAAAGAACCGATGGAATTATTCATTCAATTTCGTGGACGTAAGCCGGAGATAGAGCCGCTATTGAGGCACTCAGGTGTTCTTACGTCAAATGATGAGGTGCTGGAATGAAATTCTCAACCAGAATAAGGTGTTTTGTATTGTGTTACGCTCTACAACAGCTCTAGAGGCTGAAACTGCCTATATCACCGATTCACTTGCTGTTGGTTTACATGAAGGCAAGTCGGTGGGTAGTCCCGTCGTAAAAATTGTATCTTCTGGCACAGGTCTGGACATCATTAAGCAAGAAGATCGACTAACTTACGTCAGAGATTCACATGGCGTCTCCGGCTGGACAGGTGACCCTTACCTGATACAAGAACCACCAACGAGTGAACAATTCAGGCATATTTGTGCTCAAAATTCGGACTTAACAAAAAGACTATGATGAGCTTCAACAAAAATTAACATCAACGTTGCCTGTCGCAAACGAGAGTCCTGACACTTGTCAGCAACTCAGTGATAAACACTCTTCGCTGCAAAAACAGTTTAATGCAGGGCGACTAAAAGCCGGTGAACTGCAGATACAGATATCTAAGTTGCGTAATCGTATTGGCCAAGACAATGATAATACCTCCTTGTACAAGCAAATCGATCAACTGACTGAGAAAACAAAGAATTTTGAAATACAGCTTGCGAACGCTCTGGATCCGGCTCATTCAAATGAGCTCATTCTAGCCATGGGTTTAGAGAAAGATAGTAGTCCCAAGTTTGGGCTTGGTTGGAAAAATTACTCATTTACTTGTTGATCTCAGCAACAATAGGACTTTGCATCAGAATTTACCTGGTGGGCGTCCTAAATCGAAGGAAACATGCCGGTTTTCGCATCTAGCCCAACTATACAAAAGGAATATTGGCTTCACCTTCCATTCATTACTTCATTCAATTTTTTTGAAAAGACACTCATAGTTCATATTTCCCGGTGTTCTTACAAAAGTAATGGCCTTATAGTCTTTGAACTTACTCCTTAAGTATTTGATTGTTGAGTATGCTTATAGGGTAAAAGTGTCAATAACATCACGTTTTTCCTGTTGATTAATAAAGAATTACTGGATTGTTACCGGCACTAAGCAATGGAAAGAAGAAAGGAATTTCCTGGTGATATGGCTGTTTATATGACAATTTATCATTGGTATAGAATAGGCCAGATCGCCGATCCTATTGTAGCGCTTTTCAATATATGACAGTATGTAACAATATAAAAAATATCCGATGATCGTGAGCGTTAACTGACGGTAGAAAAACAACAAGTTATGTAATTTGATTTTGATCATAGGTCAAGCGTCGCAAAAGGTGGATCCTGATAAATTTGAAGCTATGCAGAAAGCACTGCTGGAGGAATTGATAGAACAATCGCCGAATCACATCAAACATCGTATGGAAAGGCCTACAATGACAAATTGATCAAGCCTGCAGGCGTTCGGATGCACCTAATGGGTTCTTGCTTAAGAGTATCTCGGATGATGTGGAATTCACTACTTGGAGGCCAGGGTCTTCTGACCGCACTAGAGACCCAGGAAAAAATCTTAAAGCCGATACATGGCTCTAGCGAAAATGTTGTCCAGCTAAATAAGCCTGGAGATCCAGAAAAATCCCGTTAGCCTTCCTCCGTCGCTGTAAAAATCCATCTTCTGTATTGCAAGTATCTGCAGATTCACCTAAACTCAACGCCCCTGTTCGGCAATTAACATATTTAAAGTTATCACGGATTCAATATGAAATCTGGCGTTCACCCAGAATATAAAGAAATTAACGTAGTGTGCAGCTGCGGAAACAGCTTTACTACTCGTTCTACCCACACCAAAGAACTGCATATTGAAGTATGTTCTCAATGCCATCCTTTCTATACGGGTAAGCAAAAAATATTGGATGCTGCAGGCCGAGTAGATAAATTTCGCCGAAAATACGGTATGTAATTTCTGGATCTAACTAGTGTGCGGATATCCAAAAAGCGCTCTTCCCCGGCGTTTTTTTAATTTTGCTGTCTTATTACTAACCATTTACTAACCATATCATTGTCAACTGACCGCAGCCAGGCGGCGAATATTAAGCCAAGTTGTACAATTTCCACCTACGATAGTTCCATAAGTGTCAAATGCGTAATTGACGACGATATCGTCATTTCAACTAACGGAGACAAGATCAGATTGATAGGTCTTGATAGCCCCGAAATCGCACATGGAGACAAAGCTAAAGCTAATGAGCCAGGAGCCGCTCGCAATTATTTACTTTCCCTAGCAAAACCGCATGAGAAACTTTTACTTCTTCATGGTAAAGAGTAACGAGATAAACATGATCGGCAGCCTGCCCATTTATTCCTGTCAAATGGAGCAAGCGTTCAAGCAAGCATATTGGCAAATGGGTATGCACTGCATTTGACTGCCGCTTCCAATCTGACCTTACTTGACTGCCATCGACACAACGCAGAAAAGGCGTATAAATCACGTCTTGGGATTTTGCATCAGGAAAGATTTTCATCACCTCTAGCAAGCAATGACTTAACTCCTTCAGAACGCGGATACCGGGCTATTTACGGAAAAATAACCCACTTTGCGCAAAGCCAGTTATCATTTTGGATAAATCTGGGTGAAAAGCTTGCACTAAGAATTGTCCGTGAAGACCTGGAAAACTTTAATGAAATCGATTTTAACACTTTGGCGAGGAAATATGTGCAGACTCAAGGTATGCTATATTCTAGAAACAATCAACTTCGAATTAGGATCAGACATCCGATAGATTTTGATATACATTCAAACGAAATTCTGGGGCCCAATAAATTTTAGATACTCACAAGGATCAGATCTTATGAAAATCTCAAAAGCCATACTTGCTGTCCTGGTATATATAACTTGCGCTGTTAACGTCAGCACAAGCTCTCAGGTTATGGCCATGTCAGAAGAAGAAGAGGTCAGGCTTGGCAAAGAAGGACATAAGGCAATCATGCAGCGGTACAGGGTTTACAGAAACCCCACTCTGCAAAAATACGTCGATCATGTTGGTCAAAAACTAGCCTCCAAAAGTGATCGGCCCGAGTTGGAATACCACTTCCTTCTACTGGATAGCGAAGAAGTCAATGCCTTTGCCATGCCGGGAGGATATATCTACATTACACGCGGCTTGATGCCCTACCTAAACTCTGAGGCCGAACTGGCAGCAGTATTAGGGCATGAAATAGGGCATATCGTCGAACGACACGCCGCCAGACAGGAATCAGTAAATAAATTGGCCAAGGCCGGAGTCACACTGACAGCGATTTTGGGGGCAATATATACAGGCCTTGATCCGAATGTGGGCTACAATCTGGCCAGTATTGGTGGCGGTGCCATAGTGAAGGGTTATGGCCGCGAACACGAGCTGGAATCCGATCAGGTAGGAGCAGAATTGCTGGCACGCGCTGGCTATAATCCGGAAGCCATGATGAAAGTAATAGAAACCCTGAAAGATCAGGAAAGTTACGAATTTAAACTGGCCAGAATGGAAGGCAGAAAAGCCCGTATTTACCACGGCTTATTTGCTAGCCATCCATCCAGTGACAAACGATTACAGGAGATTATTGAACGCGCCAAAACAGCACAAACCCGAATCTATGTTTCGAGCAATGCTGGTGACGATCCTTATCGAGAATTAACCAATGGCTTGAGTTACGGTGCTAACGTCAGAAATGGACTTATTAGAGGCCCCAATTACTATCACGGCCAGCTCGGCTTTGCTATGCGCTTTCCAAATCGATGGAATATCGAAAATAAAACCAGCCCCATTACTGTCAGGGACAAAACAAATTCCGCCGCAATATTAATTAACGTGCTAGCGGCTGATCCCAAGCTATCACCAGAACAATATTTGAAACAACGAATGGGTATAAACCGCGTAAGCAGCGGCCAGGCTATAAAAATAAATGGTTTAAACGCTTATACAGGTAAAGCAGTCATAAATGTGAATGACGGGAAACGCCTGTCACGCATTACAATGATCTACTATGGTAGACGAGCTTACGTCATTACTGGAACCAGCAAGGATGTAAACGGTATTAACCGTCACGATGGTACCTTCATGAAAACGACTAAAAGTTTCCGTCCTATGACCAGGGAAGAACGAATGACGGCACGCCAACAAAGAATAAAACTAATCCAAGCTGACGAAAATACTAATTATAAGACCCTGGCGGCCAGTTCACCACTAGAAAATCTTGCCGAGGAACAGTTACGTCTACTCAATGGAGATTATCCCAGAGGAGGAATTGAAGCCGGAGATATGGTAAAAGTAATACAGTAAAGATTATGATTCACTTTTTGCTTAATCTTTCTCTTTATTTAATTTTTTTTTTAATACTTCTAGTTCCTCATCTACAGTATGCATGCGATCCAACATTGACTGGATTACATTTTCAGCTGGATCAAGCATATCCTTACTTTCACCATACGCGGCAAAGCCAATCTTTTTCGCCATTGCTTCACGTTCAGCTTCTTTCTTTACTATAATGTTGCCAGGAAGACCAACGATGGTGGCGCCCGTAGGCACGTCTTTGACAACAACAGCATTTGAACCAACACGGGCATCTTTGCCCAAAGTAATCGGTCCCAGCACCTTTGCCCCTGCTCCAATGATGACATTATTTTCAAGCGTCGGATGCCGCTTGCCTTTATTCCATGTCGTACCGCCGAGTGTGACACCATGGTAGATAGAGCAATCATCATCGATCTCGGCAGTTTCTCCGATAACGATCCCCATGCCGTGATCAATAAAAAATCTTCTGCCAATTGTTGCGCCAGGGTGGATCTCAACCCCTGTTAAAAATCTAGCAATATAGGATCCCCATCGCGCAAGAAGATATATCTTCTTGCGCCATAGATAGTGGTTGATGCGGTGTAACAGGATCGCATGCAGGCCTGGGCAGGCAGTCAGTATTTCTATAGCTGATCGCGCTGCGGGGTCTCTTTCGAAAACAACCTGAATATCTTCTTTAATGAGCTTAAACATAGCTACTTAATTAAATCATTAATTCGTTCGTATTGCTCACGTAACTTGTCAACATCGCTTACAATGTCGTTGAGTTTTATGCGTTCCTTTTCAACCACTTCGTTTGGAGCTTTATCAATAAAGTTTTTGTTTTCAAGCTTTGCCTGAATACCTTTTTTGTCATTCTCTAGTTTATCCAGTTCCTTTTCCAGTTTTTCTAGTTCAGCCGCCGGATCAATCAGATCTGCAAGAGGAACCAGCAAGGTCATATCGCCAGCTAAGGCAATCGCAGCATCGCCAGGCTCTACTTCGACCTCATTTATAAATTCTATCTTTCCAAGCATTTGAGGATAGTTGATATTTTGTTCCAACCATGTTTTTTCATCATCTGTTCCGCCTTTTACCTGCAAGGCCAGTGTTTTCCCCGGAGCAATATTCCGCTCAGCACGGATGCGCCGTACACCCATAATGACCAACTTGAGCCACTCGATTTGCCTGAATGATGTGTCGTCAGTATCAAGTTCTGATGTACTGGGATAGTTTTGCTTCATGATTGTGCCAGCATCGATATTCAGGACTGGTCTTAGCTTCTGCCATAACTCTTCAGTAATAAAAGGAATAAGCGGGTGCAAAAGTCTCAATAATATTTCAAGCACAGATGCGAGTGTTTTTAGTGTACCTCTTTTTGCTGCTTCTGATTGCTTTGTGTCATTTAACGTAGTCTTGGACAATTCCACATACCAATCGCAATACTCATCCCAGGTAAACTCGTACATAGCTTGAGTAGCCAGATCGAAACGATAGGTTCGCATTCCCTCCATAACTTGATCGATAGTCTGCGCCAAACATGTATTTACCCATCGCTCAGCCAGGCCAAATTCCATTTCACCTTCAGTAATATTTAATGCCTGATTTTCAACATTCATCAACACATATCGGGCAGCATTCCAGAGCTTATTGCAAAAATTTCGACAGCCTTGAATTCTGCCAACATCAAAATTTATGCTTCGCCCCTGTGTCGCCAAAGATGCAAAAGTAAAACGCATTGAGTCCGTACCGTATGGTTCGATACCATCTGGGAAGTGTTTGCGTGTTGATTTTTCAATCCTATGGGCATCTTGAAGGCGCATCAATCCGACTGTACGTTTTTTCACTAATGATTCCAGATCAATACCATCGATAAGGTCTAGCGGGTCAATGGCGTTACCTTTTGACTTGGACATCTTCTGACCTTCTGAGTCGCGCACTAGACCATGTATGTATACTTCTTTAAACGGTACATCGCCCATGAATTTAATACCCATCATGATCATGCGTGCAACCCAAAAGAAAATAATATCAAAACCAGTGACCAGCGTGCTGGTTGGATAGAAGGCACTTAGCTCTGGCGTCTTCTCAGGCCAACCTAAGGCTGAGAAGGGCCAAAGGGCAGAGGAAAACCAGGTGTCCAGGACATCTGGATCCTGCCCAAGCTCTATTGAGTTATCCAGATTATGTTTTTTTCTGATTTCACTTTCATCCCTGCCAACATAAATATTGCCGTTGCTGTCATACCATGCCGGAATACGGTGCCCCCACCAAAGCTGGCGACTAATACACCAATCTTCAATGTTGCGCATCCATTCAAAATAAGTCTTCGACCAATTTTCTGGCACAAATTGTATGTCCCCATCTTCAACCGCCTTGATAGCAGGATCAGCTAACGGTTTGATCTTCACGTACCATTGATCGGTAAGATAGGGTTCAATAACAGTATGTGAACGATCCCCTCTGGGCGCCATAAGCTTATGAGGATCGATCTTCTCAATTAGTGCCTGTGCTTCCAGATCTTCAACTATCTTCTTACGAGCAAGGTAACGATCCATGCCTCGATAAGCTTCAGGCGCATCGTCATTAACGCAGGCATCTGTTGTGAAGATGTTTATTAACGGTAGCTTGTGGCGCTGACCTACCGCATAGTCGTTAAAATCATGGGCTGGAGTGATCTTGACACAGCCTGTACCAAATTCTGGATCAACATACTCATCGGCGATAATCGGGATACTGCGACCAGTTAAGGGAAGCTTAACCTGTTTGCCAATCAGGTCCTGATAACGCTCATCATTAGGGTGCACTGCTATAGCCGCATCACCGAGCATGGTTTCAGGCCGGGTGGTTGCAACAATTATATGGCCCTTACTATCAGTGCGTGGATAACGTATATGCCACATATTCCCGTCTTCTTCCTCAGATACGACTTCCAAATCCGATATAGCGGTATGCAACACCGGATCCCAGTTAACCAGACGTTTGCCACGATAGATCAGCCCTTCATCATATAAACGCACAAAGACTTCTTTTACTGCACCTGATAATCCTTCATCCATGGTAAAACGTTCTCTGCTCCAGTCCATGGAGGCACCCAATCTTCGAGATTGCTTGGTAATTGTATTGTCCGACTGTTCCTTCCAGTTCCATACAGCTTGCGTAAATTTCTCTCTTCCCAGATCAAGGCGATGCTTACCTTGTTGTTCAAGTTGTCTTTCAACCACCATCTGAGTAGCAATTCCGGCATGATCTGTACCGCACTGCCATAATGTATTATTCCCAATCATTCGACGGTAACGGATTAATACATCCATCAATGTTTGTTGGAATGCATGCCCCATGTGCAGGTTGCCGGTGACGTTGGGTGGGGGCAGCATGATGCAATAGGAAGGGCCTTCGCCAGAAGGAGAAAAATAACCCTGTTCTTCCCAGGTACTATACCAGTGGTTTTCTATCGCGCTTGGATCGTAGATTTTTTCCATAGTTAACAGTCAGGACAGAATTAGCAGTTTTTTATGATTTAAAGCGCAGCATTATGCCGCAAAGGAAAGTGCTTCAACAGCAGCAGGGTAACAATTTTTTGATCAGTAGGATATATTCTAACATGAGATGGTGTTATTCTTCGTACTGCTATCTTGCCTGACGCACCTCAGTCATCAGGATAATTTGCAGCATTCGTGTGTCCGTACAGCTTCTCTTTATTCTGATTGTTGTGGCCATCCAGTCGAGAAATTATTTCCTGTAAAATGCTTTCTTTAACAGCATCGACTAGTGATTCCACTTCATCAGTTAGTTTATGTTCTATGCTGTCAATAATTTTCATGATTTGTTCACTAGTATAAACGGGGGTACCATTAGTGCTGTCCAATCCCTTCTGTTCAGATTTATAATCATTGCTAGTAACGAGTTCATCCAATACAGGAATTTCTGACTCAGCTACCGGAGTTTTATCTACCAGTGTTTCAAGGACTGGTATAACCGGCTGAGTGGGCTGAGTGGATTCCTCTTTATTCCTTAGTAGAGACTCAAGTTCTTCAATTTTTTCTGTTAACAACCAACCATTCTTGTCTGGTTCTTCAGGTACTTGCATGCTTGCTCTCCAAATCATGACTATGTAAGTCAAAACTTTGTTTACGGTAGCTTTTGTATTTTTCCCTCGCCTGCTCCTTTAAATCATCTTGCGCCGCAACAATCTCAATGATCCTGCTGAACGATCCGGCAAAGTCGGGAATACTTGTGCTCAGATTAATAAGTACGTCATCTGAAGCAAGCTGTAAACCAGCCCAGGCAATAGAAATAGGGTAATCATTCGGAGTGTTTTTCTCAACAATAGTATGTGGGAGGAAACTGATATCCTTATATGTCCACAGCATCTCATCAATGCTGCCTGCCTGTTGTTTATCATTCGTATGGATATGGATACGATTACCCTGTTTTCTTGCTTTTTCTATTATGGCACAGGTGAATCGCTCAGGTGTATCCTTGTTAGTGAGGAGATAAAAATCGACTCTGGCCATCAGTCAAATAGAATATATGACACGCGAATCATCAAACTAGCATCTGTCCATCAAATATTGAACCAGCAGGGACACAGGTCTTCCCGTTGCGCCTTTTTTCTTCTCACTTATCCAGGCAGTTCCTGCAATATCGAGATGCGCCCAATTTAGTTTTTTTGCAAAACGCGACAAAAAACATGCAGCGGTAATGGTGCCCGCATCTCTTCCACCAATATTGGCCATGTCTGCAAAGGGGCTTTCCAATTGTTTATCGTATTCATCCCACAATGGCAATTGCCAGGCGCGGTCACCGCAATCTTCGCCAGCACTGAATATCTGCTTGGCCAGAGCGTCATTATTACTTAGCATCCCGGTGGCATGTTTTCCTAAAGCAATAACGCAGGCACCGGTGAGAGTCGCAACATCAATGACAGCAGTGGGATTATAGCGTTGAGCATAAGTGATAGCATCGCAGAGTATCAGCCGACCCTCAGCATCGGTATTAAGTACTTCAATAGTCTGCCCGGACATGCTGGTGAAGATATCACCAGGTTTTGTTGCTGTGCCACTCGGTACATTTTCTGTTGCCGGAACAACAGCAACCACATTAATCGGCAATTTCAAATCGGCGACAACTGACATCGTCCCTATAACAGAAGCTGCACCACACATATCGTATTTCATCTCATCCATAGCAGCAGATGGTTTAAGAGAAATCCCACCAGCATCAAAGGTTATACCTTTGCCAACCAGCACATAAGGCTTGGTATCTTTGGCTGCCCCCCTATATTCAATGGTAATAAGTTTTGCTGGCTCAACTGCACCCTGAGACACGGAAAGTAGCGAGTTCATTGCCAGTTTTTCCATCGCTGCTTCGTCCAGAGCTTTCACTTTCAATACCTTTTTTTCTTTCTCCAACTTTTTTGCCTGCTCAACTAAATAGCTTGGGGTACAGATATTGGAAGGACGATTAGCAAGATCTCTGGTCAGCTTTACCCCTGCCGCAATAGCTTTGCCCTTAGCCATAGTAGCTTCGCTCTCCGCTAATTCTCTTTTGGAAGGAATAGTCAGAACCATTTTTTTCAGGCGTTTTCTTTTCTTACTCTTGTCGGTTTTAAACTCAGCAAATTCGTATAAGCGATGACTGACAATTTCAACTGTTTGGCGTATCTTCCATTGTAGATCGCGGTCTTTTACATTTAGTTCGGTCAAACAGTTAACTGTTTCATGGATATTGTTATGCTGAATCGCCTTGACGGTATTATCAACGATGGAGCGAAAACGGACCCCATCAATGACCTTTTCCTTTCCACAACCGATCAATAACACCCGCTCAGCAAGGCAGCCAGGCACATTGTGAATGAGCAAAGATTGCTCAGCTTTTCCAGAAAAACTATCTTTTCTAATAAGGTTGGAAATATACTTCTTGCTGACCTTATCAAGAATATTGGCTGACTCGGTCAGTTTACCTAACTCAGTCACGCCAACAACCAGACAAGGGGTTCTTTGTTTTTCCGGACTCCCACTTTTGATGCTGAAATTCTTAATAATCTGTAGTATGTCGCTGCTATATGAATAAAATAAATATGCCCAAAGCGTCGAGGCTTCGCAAATTGATCATTATAAAACATTTTATGCAAAATTCACCATTTACTATCCGGGTGTGTTCAACAATTCTTGAGCGATACCTTCAGCGCGAAATCCTGGAAAAACTAATCTGGATCGTCACCATCCTGATCCTGATCCTGACAAGTCACCGCTTTGTTGATTATCTCGGCGATGCTGCAGCAGGTAAAATACCCGCCGAACTAATACTCAAAATGCTACTAATGAAAATGCTGGCGATACTTCCTCGCTTGCTTCCAATAGCTTTGTTTCTATCTGTGATCCTCGCACTAACACGCCTGTCAAGTGATAAAGAACTGACCGCCATGAGGAGCTCTGGGATGACCGATGGCTTTCAATTGATGACAGTTTTTAAGTTTTCAATCATATTCACCAGCTTTGTGTTCATCATCAGTTTTTATCTGTCACCCTGGGCGGAAATCAGAGTTGAGGAATTAAAGGAGCTCACCAGACAACAAGCCGATATAGCCGATATCTCTGCGGGTCGTTTCAAAGAATTCAGCAAAGAAGGCAGCGTAGTATATGTTGAGGAACTAGCGAACGACGGGCAGTCGATGAAAAACGTTTTTTTGCAGCTAAAACAAAATGGCCATAACAGTGTGTTGACTTCCGGAGGAGCAAAATTTCATTATCAGGAAAGATATGATAATCGTTACATTCTCCTTGAGAACGGGAAAAGATACGTAGGCATTCCTGGAACACTCGATTATCAAATTACTGAGTATCGTCGTTATGGAGTGTTGATTGACCAAAGCATTAAAAAACCCGCAAATAAGAGTATTGAAATGCTCTCAACAGGTGCGCTATTTAAATCAGCTCTACCGGCTCACCAGGCAGAGTTTCAATGGCGATTATCCTTTGTATTAGCAGCCCTATTACTCCCCTTTCTGGCCGTTGCAATTAACAAATTCTCAGTGGGTGAAAATCGTTATCTGTCTTTGATGATGGGAATACTGATTTATTTTATTTACAGTAATATGTTGGGAATATCCAGGACCTTGTTAAAGAGGGAAGATATCCCGGCACTCGTCGGTTTATGGTGGGTGCATTTGATATTAGCATTAGTCATTCTAATTTCACTACGAATACAATTGATAGTGCAGAATCGAAAAAGAGCCCTTATAATGGCCAAACGCAATAAATGAAAATTCTGCAAAAATACATCACGATTAATCTTGTCTGGGCAACACTCGTCACCTTATTTGCTTTAGTTTCCCTGTTCTCTTTTTTTTCCATCATCAATCAGCTCGAGCAAACGGGTCAAGGAAATTATAATGTATTTCAGGTCCTGCTCTATGTTTTGTTAACCGTTCCACGTCTTGCCTACGAACTATTTCCCATAGCGGCCGTAATTGGCAGTATGGTGACGTTGGGCGTGTTGGCACAAAATAGTGAATTAGCAGTTATTCGTACATCAGGAGTATCGAGACTGGATCTTGCCTTGCTACTTTCTAAATCTGCTATGATTATCATAATCATAGCAATATTAATTGGTGAATTTGTAGCACCTATTAGCGAAGAATCGGCGCAACAGAGACGATCAATTGCTCTGTCAGGCCAAATCACTATGAAAGCCAAGCATGGTTATTGGACAAAGGATGAAAATAGCTATATCAATATAAGAAAAGTATTGCCAGATAACAAAGTGGAAAATGTATATATCTACGAATTTGATAAACAAAACAGATTGAGGGCCAGTCTCCATGCCCGGCAAGGAGAATACGAAGATAAACTTTGGCATCTTAAGGATGTTGATCAAACCAGGTTTGTTTTAGATGGAGTTGAAATTGAACATCTGCAACAAGCATCCTGGGAATCACTGCTTGATCCGGAAATGATTAATTACATGGTAATAAAACCGCAATATTTAACACTTTGTGGCTTGACAAAGCATATAGAGTTCCTAAGGGAAAATGCCCAGGAAACAATACAGCACGAACAGGCTTTATGGACAAAACTAGTGAAGCCTTTCTCAATACTAGCAATGGTATTGTTAGCTGTTCTTTTAGTGGATAGTAACTCAAGGTTTACTCCGGTGGGCCATCGGGTTTTTTTCGGCGCAGCGACGGGCGTCCTGTTCCATATATGCAGTCAAACAGCCGGACATATGAGTATAGTTTATTTTATCCCGCCGTCAGTAAGTGTAACCATCCCGACAATTTTGTTACTAACTGTAATTTCTTATTTTTTATGTAGACAATAAAACGCTGACGGGGCGAAAGGTTAAAGCCAGGCCGGGGCATAGAGAATAAGCAGGGATTAACGTTTGTTCTCTATGTCAAATTTTTACTAAATAACTTATTTCGCCTTGGCATTGCCAAGTTGACTTTCTTGAACTACTAGAACCTGCTTGCCATCAATCTTGATGATATTTTGTTAAAATACGCTGATGGATGTCTCTTATATACTTGAAGAACTAAACGAAGCACAACGCGAAAGCGTGGCAGCACCTACCGGTAATATCCTGGTGCTGGCTGGTGCGGGCAGTGGCAAAACCCGAGTACTGGTTCACCGGATTGCCTGGTATATACAGACCGGACAAACCAATCCCTACGGGATTCTGGCTGTAACCTTTACCAATAAGGCCACGGCAGAAATGCGCGGTCGGATCGAAACCTTACTTAAATCTCCGGTAGGCGGAATGTGGGTTGGCACCTTTCATGGTATCGCGCACCGTTTGCTTCGTGCCCATTGGCAAGAAGCTGGTTTGACAGAAAACTTTCAGATCCTGGATAGCGAAGATCAGTACCGCACCATCTGCAGAGTTATACGCTCCCTTCAGTTGGATGAATCTCAATATCCTCCGAAGGAAGCACAATGGTTTATTAATACCCAAAAGGATGAGGGTTTAAGACCACAACATATTGAAGACAATGACGACTACTCCTTAGCGCAAAGGATCCATATCTTCAAGACCTACCAGGATAACTGCGAGCGTGCAGGGTTGGTAGATTTTGCTGAGCTGTTGCTAAGAGCCCATGAGCTCTTTCGGGACAACCACAATCTGCTAAAAAACTATCAGCAACGCTTCAGGCACGTGCTGGTAGATGAGTTTCAAGATACAAACACTTTGCAATATGCATGGCTCAGATTACTTGCTGGCGAAAATGGTTCTTTATTTGCGGTCGGAGATGATGATCAATCGGTCTACAGTTGGAGAGGCGCTCGGGTTGAGAACATGCAGCAATTCCAGAAAGATTTTCCGGATACCACGCTATTTAAACTGAAACAAAACTACCGCTCAACCAGTAACATACTCACCGCAGCCAATGCATTGATTACTAATAACAATGCCCGCCTGGGTAAACAACTATGGACCGAAGGTGATGACGGAGAGAAAATACAAGTATACGCGGCCTATAACGAGCATGATGAAGCACGCTTTGTCATTGATCGGATAATAAGCAGCCAGGCTAATGACAGCCCTTATAGTCATAACGCTGTGCTATACAGGATTAGTGCACAATCCAGAAATCTCGAAAAAACCCTTATGCAGCAAGGTATTCCCTATCGGGTTTATGGGGGAATGCGTTTTTACGAACGTGCAGAAATTAAGGATGCCCTGGCATATGTGCGATTGGCAACCTTTAACGATGATGATGATGCTTTCGAACGTATTATTAATACTCCGACTAGAGGTATAGGCCAACGCACTGTTGACGAACTGCGCTCCATAGCAAAACTGGAAAATTGTAGTTTATGGAGGGCCTCAGCAAAAATATTAGCCGATAAGTCCCTTTCTTCCAGAGCATTGAATGCCCTGCAGCAGTTTTTTCAGTTGATATTGCAGATGTCCAAGAATATTAAGAACCAGACGCTGGGCGAAACCGTCGATCTGATTATTAAACAAAGTGGCTTAATAAAACATTTTCACAAGGAAAAAAGGGGGAAGGGTATGGCCAGAATAGAAAACATGGAAGAACTGGTTACTGCTGCAGATGAATTTACAGTAAATAAGGATATGTACGGTGATTTAGAGCCCCTACCTGCCTTCCTTTCTCATGCAGCACTGGAGTCCGGAGACACACAAGCAGATGCCTGTTCAGATTGTGTGCATTTAATGACATTGCATTCTGCAAAGGGCCTGGAATTTCCACATGTTTATTTAGTTGGCATGGAGGAGGGCCTTTTCCCTCACCAACGAAGCAGCAATGATATAGTGCAATTAGAAGAGGAGCGCCGCCTTTGTTACGTAGGCATTACCCGTGCAAAGAAGTGCTTAACACTAAGTTATGCCCAGCACAGGAGATTACATGGTAGTGATTATTATCCCCAGGTATCCCGATTTATCAGTGAGTTACCTGCTGAGCTATTAAGTGAAATCAGACTTGTGGGCGGAAATAAAGAGCAAGCATTCGTTCATTCATCCAGTCACGTAGAACAAGGCTTACCGTTTAAATTAGGTCAGCGTGTTATGCATGCCAAATTTGGTGAAGGGACGGTGCTGAACATGGAAGGACAGGAGGGGAATACACGTATACAGGTTAATTTTGAATTATCAGGCTCAAAGTGGTTGGTGCTGGCTTATGCAAACCTTGAGACTACTTAAATCTGTCATCAGTTACTTGTCCCTGTTAAGAAAACAAATGATAGTTCTTAGGCATTTTTTAGTAATTTACTCATGATTGATGACGCAGCACTAAATTAGTTGCTTAAGATCCTACCTATGTGTAAAAAATAAATACTAAAATATTAATAGTAATCGATAAATAACAATATAAATATAGAAATGAAAAGATGCTAATAGTACGCATTTTAATATTAACAACTCTGTGTATCCTTCTCATTGCCTGTGGTGGTTCAGACGGCAATCAAGCTAGTGATTTTGCTGCAATTGATACCAGTAAGGCCTTTCGTTGAAAAATGGTCACTACCTGGCCAGCAAATTTCCCTATTTTCCAGGAAGGCCCGGAAAAGTTTGCCGAGGAAGTTCGACAAATGTCCAATGGCCGTTTGGAAGTTCAGGTTTTCGCCGGCGGAGAACTAGTACCTCCTTTGGGCGTGTTCGATGCTGTCTCACAGGGCCCTGTAGAAATGGGTCACGGCTCACCTTACTACTGGGCCGGGAAAATACCGGCGGCACAATTTTTCTCAACGGTTCCCTTTGGGATGACAGTTAAAGGCATGGAGGCATGGCTCTATCATGGTGGCGGTATGGCGCTATGGAGGGAACTGTATAAGCCTTTCAAACTAACTGTATTTCCAATGGGCAATACCGGGGTACAGATGGGAGGTTGGTTTAATAAAAAAATCAAAACCTTAGAAGATGTAAAGGGACTACGAATGCGCATGCCAGGACTGGGCGGTAAGGTATTGAGCAAAGCCGGTGGCAACCCCGTATTAATGGCGGGAGCTGAACTCTACTCTTCTCTGGAGAGAGGCATTATTGATGCAACAGAGTGGGTAGGACCATATCACGATATGCGTCTGGGTCTGGACCGGACGGCAAAGTACTACTATTTGCCTGGTTGGCATGAACCGGGTACAGTGTTTGAGCTCATGATAAACCTGGAACGTTGGCAACAATTGCCAGCTGATCTACAAAAAATAGTAGAAATTGCAGCTGCTTCGACCAACAAATGGATTTACACTGCAATGGAATATCATAATAGCCAGGCTCTTCAGGAGCTTAAACAAAAGAAACATATTGAGATGCTGGAATTTCCAGTAGACGTCATTTCAGAACTTAGAAACCTGACCGCAGATACTCTTAATGAAGAGGCGGAAACGGATGCCGACTTTAAAAGGGTATATGAAGCCTACCTCAACTTCAGAAAGACTTATACTGAATGGGATAGCGTTGCTGACAAATCTTACCAGCAAATTCTAGAGTAGTTTCGTTTCACCGCTATTTAGTTTTTAAAATAATCTTAGATAAACAAAACAGGATCCCAAAAAATGAAAATAATGAAAGCCCTTTGTTAAAAAAGTGCTGAACCTGGTATCTGGCTGGAGGATGTAGCCGCCCCGATTCCTGGGATCGATGATGTGCTTATTAAGGCATTGCCAAGTTAACTTCCTTGAACTACTAAAACCTGCTTGATATCAACCTAGGTCATTGCTGCATTTTCCCAACAAGCAAAGGAACGCATTCTTAGAAATCGATAAGTCTCGACACGCAC
>Ga0056107_100010_pt1 | contig 45328 bp, 79 predicted proteins | sample WorMetcrassitun2_FD_77006 | JGI IMG/M metagenome (GOLD analysis project Ga0056107, IMG submission 77006) | Marine gutless worms symbiont microbial communities from Max Planck institute for Marine Microbiology, Germany - Olavius crassitunicatus.2 ...
CTGTTAAGGCAGGAGCGAACGCTATCCATTGCACAATTAACTGCCTCGGTGAGCGCGCAGGGAATGCATCTCTTGCGGAAGTTGTTGTGGTATTAAAAGACAAGATGGGGATGGATATATCCACAAATGAAAATCATCTTTTCGACCTATGCAAAATGGTAGAAAATTTTTCTGGTAAATGGGTATCTGCAAATATGCCCATTGTTGGTTCAGATGTGTTTACCCAGACTGCTGGTATCCATGCAGACGGAGACCATAAGGATGAGTTATATCACAGCGATCTGAATCCTGAACGCTTCGATCGACAAAGAAGTTACGCTTTGGGCAAAATGAGCGGCAAGGCTTCTCTGTTAAAAAACCTTGAGGCTATGGATCTCAGTTTAAGTGAAGAAAACCAGAAAAAAGTACTAAAACGCGTAGTAAATCTCGGTGATTCCAAGCAAACCATTAACCCTGACGATCTTCCCTTTATCATTGCTGATGTGCTGGAGAGTAACGATTACAAGCACATAGAATTAACCAATTGTTCTATTACTAGCGTCCTGAATATGGAGTCAGTGGTTAACATCCAGGTAGCTATGGGCAATAAGTATTACCGGTCCACAGGAGTTGGTACCGGTGGATTTGATGCATTTATTGATGCAATTTCAAAAATCATGAAGAGGAAAGACTATACATTACCAACACTGGAAGATTTTGAGGTTCGCATCCCTAAAGGTGGGCAAACAAATGCCTTAACCGAATGTATCATAACCTGGAAGATTGATAATAGAAGTCTGAAAACCAGAGGATTGCATACTAACCAGGTGTTTGCGGCGATAACCGCTACGCTAAAAGTAATTAACCTACAACTACATGAAATGGAGACTGTCACCGTCGACTAAAAGAATCAGTTTTGCTCTGGCTGTAATGACTGGCGTCCATTTTGTTAGGGTAGGCAAATCCTTAAACTAAATTAATAAAATCAGTATTACGGAAGTCTATGTAATATGAATAAACACAAAATTACACTACTACCAGGAGACGGTATTGGTCCGGAGATTATGCGAGAAGCTGTCAAGGTTCTTAAGGTTATTGAGAGTCGGAATGATGTGCAGTTTGAGCTAACGGAGGCAGCTTTTGGTGCCAATGCCTATTTTGAATGCGGACATCCTTTTCCAGATGAGACAAAAAAACTCTGCGGTGAATCTGATGCCATTCTAAAAGGTCCAGTCGGTCTAAACTACGAAGAGTCCGAAAAAATCCCTGTCGATCTACGACCTGAAAGAGGAGCAATATTACCTCTGCGCAAACACTTAAATACCTATGCCAACTTCCGGTCGGTTTCATTGCCAAAAGAACTGACACATTTCTCTCCTTTAAAACCAGAGATAATAGGAGAAGGAATTGATATCGTCATGATCCGGGAATTGGTAGGCGGGCTTTATTTCGGCAAAAAAGAAGTAGGTATTAATAAAAGAGGTATGCGCTATGTCAAAGAAACTCTTGAGTATGATGAAGAGCAGATTGTTCGAATAGTCGATGTTGCGTTTAAACAATGCATGAAACGCAAAAGGATATTGCATAACATCCATAAGAATAATGTACTTAAATCAAGTGTACTCTGGAATGAGGTTGTCGCTGAGGTTGCCCAAAACTACCCGGAGGTTGAGGTAAAACACCAATTGGTTGATGCGGCAGCTACATTGTTATGCCTAGATCCGGGTCAATTCGATGTCATGGTTATGGAAAATATGTTTGGTGATATATTGAGTGATCAGGGGGGAGGATTATTGGGTTCCCTTGGACTTATGCCCTCAGCCTGTATTGGAGATAACAGTGCCTATTACGAACCTTCCCATGGTTCAGCACCTGATATACGTGATCAGAATATTGCCAATCCCTATTCCATAATTGGCTCTGTTGCTATGATGCTTGAATTTAGTTTCGATATGTTGGAAGAATCAAAAAATATCTGGAATGCGATGCAGACAGTCTTTGCCGAAGGATACTCAACACCAGATTTGTCGAAGCCGGGTAGCGGAGTAAAGATGATTAGTACGGATGAGTTTGGCGATCACGTTGTTAGTGCATTAACGACAAGCAGCTAAGTTGACTTAGTTTTCATACACATTTGCAGTAAGTCACATGGCTTGCTGCAAATACCAACAATTAGAGTTGTTACTCAGTATCAACCCGGGCCATACACTCGATTTCAATATGAGAACCAGCCCATAGGTTTCTGACGCCTACAGCGGCGCGAGCAGGTCGTTTGCTAGCAAAAACCTTGATATATTCCGCATTCATTACCGGATAATCAGCCATATCTGTTAAAAATAAGATGCATTTGATCACTTGTTCCATTGAAGAACCGTTCTTTTCAAGTACATTTCGAATGCTATCGAGCGCTGCTACAGTCTTCGGCCCAATTCCATCAGGAACAAGTTTGCCATCCTTAAATCCCAATGAACCTAAAAGATAAAGTATAATCCCACTCTTACCGGGCTAGAAAAGGGTACTCTATCTCCACTTTGATCAATATACTCAGCATCTAAAGCTAATACTGATTGATGCAGACACACAAGAAATACCATGAATATGGTGTGCACTAAACTTTTTCCGCTCATTTGAAGTACTCCTACATATGTTTATCATTAAAATTCCAGGGGATAAGTAAGTAACATGCAAACTAAGAATGGTAAATAACAGGCAAACTTTTACATACTATTCAGCTGCTTTATATTTATATTTATATAATCTACCATCACAATTAATGCTTGTTTAACATGCCACGTCATGAATAATTTAAAACTACTGGATAGTAATGAAAATACACAGGAAACAGTCTGTCAATTAATAGAAATGTATTTTTTTGACGGACTGGAAGAAAATGAAATAGCAACAGTAGCGGAAACTATTAAGGCCTATTCCACTGATACCGGGACGGTTATTTTGGAGGAAGGTGCAGAGGATCCGCGTCTATGCATCCCGATTGAGAGCAAAATCAATATATTCAAACTAGTTGCTACAAATGAACACATAAAAGTTGCGCAGATTAATTCCGGAGAGGTTATAGTGGGGATGGGGATTATTGATGGAATGATATTCTCGGCTTCTGCAATTGCATCAGCAGACTCGAAAATTCTACTAACTACTCAAAGAGATTTCGAAAAGCTAATCGAACAGGATGAAGCAATTGAACTTAAATTAATATGAAAATTAGCCAAAATAATCAACGTAAGACTAAGACATACTACAGGAAAACTTGCAGATTCCCTGTCCAACATTAAAAAACAGCCTAGCCACAGATAAATCTTTCTGACAGTTCAGCTTTTTTGTATAGACAAAACTCAAACAAAAAAGGCGTGGTCTAAACGTTGTGTCTTTCTTATATATCTATTTTAGAATTTACTGTAACTACTATTCGTCGTAACCGGCAGTAGTATAGGACTGTGCCTGCTCCATCGAACAGGGTGCTTTGATGATCTTCGTATCTGAACGTTTTTTCCATTGATGCGTCAATGTCACCGGCTTGGTCAGATAAACAGGATCAATGATAGTAATTTCTACATTGAGTTGCATGCCGCCATTTGACAAATAATAGCGCTCGCGCAGGCGCTTCAGATTACTGGAATCAATACCGGTATACAGGCCCCAAATTACAGCTGTGAAGTTTGACGTTTCCACTATCAATTCATCGCCTTCAAACCGACCAATCGAGTGGCCATGGCTTGGCTAGTTACGTGGGGTGTATATATTTTTGAAGAGCTTTCCATCAGGACCAGTATGCGTCCATGTTCCGTAACCTATAGCAAGCGCGGGCTATACTTTTATTACCTATTTTGGTTCTTCATCAATTCCCGTTTCCGCCAGGTACTTGCTTTTTGCTCTACCGGAAAGGAATAATCGTCCACCATTTTCTCTCTCAGCCCATTTTCATTACAGGTTAGTGAGATCCCCATTTCTATCACATATTCCACTAGCTTGCCATCCTCGTTCAGAGCTTTTACCTTCATGCACATACATGCGTGGCACGTCAATAGTATTTGCTAACGACACCGCTTTTTCTCGAAGATCATCAAGATTTATAGTGGCATGGAAATGATGGGTAACTGCCGTCAATGGATAAGTAAGTGCAGTAAGCAATGATGTAAAGACAACCGGTACTAAAATTTTCATAATTCGTGCTTTCATCGGCCTTAAAAAGTCGTTTAATTCTATTATGTATATGGTGATAAAGAAGCACTGAATTACTGCTATTTTAATAATCTTCTAACGTTATCCATATGTATTTGCCGATAAGTGACATTGAAATCGCTTGTTATATATATCTCAATAAACCGTTTTAATACTTAAGCAAGCTTTCACCTGATGTAGAAACAGTTGCCGATGGTTTAATCTTGTGCCTGTTACTAAACATAATTAACATGGGGCTATAAAAACGGAGGATATCAGATAAAAAATGAAACCGATGAGACTTGGAATACTAATTGTTTTAAAGGGGGAATATGCGATTCCCTCTTTTTAAGTTGGAGGCACGTAAAAATATATAAATGAAAGGCGCAATCTACAGTTTGATAGTTCTTTGCTTTCTGATATCACCTGCCAATGCTCAGCCAGTTCTTGACGGCACCTGGAAACTGGCGCGCCTTACCGCTGACGATAATAATCTGACAACCCTTGGCGAAGCGAAAATAGCCGAATATAATTACATGACCGATGACCCCGCATTGCAGTGCTCGCTAGCTAATTTTACTCGTATAGTTTTTACACCGCAAACCTACCTCGAACAGGATTACCACATTCAGCCGAGATGTGGACCGAAGAACGTTTCATTGTGGAAGGTGATAAAATGACTATCAAGCTGACACACGTTGATCCTATATACCATGCAAAACCACTGATAATGACTGTTGGATACGATAGAACCGAGAAAAAACTACTCAAATTTGGTTGCGAACTGAAGGAAGCAAATCCCTATAATTAGAATCGATAACAATAAGAGCAAGAGATATGAAAATAATTAGTTTCACAAAATCAATCATATTCTATATTAACATTATCTGTAGCATTCGCCAATCACTCCGTACCACTTCATTATGGGCTTGATACCCATGGCAGTGTAAAGGGCGTAATTAAAAAAGTTTTCTGGCACAACCCACATTCTTATCTAGAACTGGATGTCACTGATAGCAATGGTGAAATCGAGTTCTGGCGTATTGAAATGGGTACAAAAAATACCTTAATCCGTCATAAGATTGATATGAGCTTGCTTAAGATTGGTGAAACCGTGACTGTAATCTGTTCAATACATCGTCAAACAGGGCGCCAGATGTACTTAAGGACATGCATCTTGTCAGACAATACAAAATTTGTTCTTTAACCGACAGGGCAAGATATTAAAGATTAAAAATAAACTTATTGCCAACATATGTATCGGATTGGTGTTAGCTGTATTTCATTTTTTTATAAAAACATCACTATTGGTAATTAACTCTTTGACAATCTAATGGAGGGTTTTATGTTACTTAGATTATTTTCGTTGGCAGTACTTATTACGATGTACTTACTACCCACTCATGTTCCCGCACACCACTCTGTATCCGCCGAATATGACACAACAAAAAGCAGCACGATTGATGGTGTTGTCACGTGAGTTTGGTTTAGAAACCCTCATGTTCGCTATTATATAACAGTAACGGGGGATGGCGGCAAAGAAGTCGATGGAATGCTCATGGACATAATGTTAGTTATTTAAGCCAGATAGGCTGTACGAAAAATACTGCAAAAGTGGGAGACAGAATCACCATGATGGGTGATGTATCACGTGATGGTTCACCAAAAATATTTATCCGATCTATTAAATATCCGAATGGTAAAGTCATAATAAATGGCAGGAATAATATTGTATCTGACACATCCAAGTAATTGCGAACCAAGGAAATCAAAGATGTAACAATCATTATTATTATTATTATTATTATTTTCAAGTGTACTAAGCCTACAGGATTCTCAAGTTCTGGCGAAGGAAGTAGATTTTGCTGGTGACTGGTTACTGACGATTGTACAGGACGGCAGGGAACGCACAGGTATTCTAAACTTGCAAACCACAAAAGAAGACTATATCGGCTATGTTCATGGTGGTCCGATCACTGTCTCGACCAAGGGAGATCAAATTGAAATACTTTCCGATGATCAGACTGCTGCTGGCCCGCCTTTCGAACATTTTCTCCAGGGTAGTTTAAAGAATAGGCTTATGTCCGGAAAATTCGGTCCGCCACGCAATGCCAGTGAGGCCATCGCTAAGTCCTGCATACGTTTTCCCGGTGGATTCTGCTCCCAGCCCACAGGGACCTGGAGTGTCAAGCCTTTGGACAAAAAACAATTTAAGAAAATGACGCCAAAGCCGGTTGATCTTTCCGGTCACTGGTCAGGTAGTGGCGGTACACGTAAATGGAGTATGGATGTAACCGCAAAGGCACAAAAGTTTAAAGATGGTTTTGACGTCGAGTTTGATTTACCTTCATAAAGATGTGTAGCATCAGGTGTGCTATCGGATTTTAACAGTGACACGGAAATTTTCCAGACAGAAAACAAAATCACAATGCTAAAAGACTCTACTGTTCAGGTAATACGCAATATCTTTCTGAATAGAACAAGTCCACCTGAGCTCTACCCTCACACACCGCAAGGATATTCTGCTGGTAGATGGGAAGGCAGCGTGCTTATTGCTTAAACTACTCTGATGCTACCTACTGTAAGAGACTATCAAGGTGAGCCTATCTCTGAAAATGCGCGTGTAGTGGAAAGATACTGGTTGAATGAAGATGGTACCATGTCAGGTGAATTGGTGCTGCACGATCCAGAAAACTGCAAGCGGCCGCCGGTAATGCAATTGCATTGGAAAAAAAGAAATGACTCAAGAAAAACAGAAGTTGTCGGATATTGCGACTCGGGCTCTTTTATTTACCAGATGGTTAAAGATAACAAGATTGAGAAATATATAAAACACCTGGACCACAGATTGTAACAAAAAGAATATGTAGCCTAAAAAGCAACTCTGTAGCATATTGACGGGGTATTAGCCTGCCGTAGCAGTTGATTGAAAAGCAAGTAGTGCGAATACGAACTAGTATTTTAACTGGCGTGGCATGTATCATGTTTTTGTCGTCCTTCTTTGCCTACCATGACCTTCACGTGCATTATGATAATTAACCAGCTCTGTTATGATTAAAGACACAGTGAAGAAACTTGATGTCAGGAATCCCCATTCCCATCTCTATATCGATTCCGTCAACGATAATGATGAGCCTATTGTCTGGAAATGCGAGATATCATCCTATGTTTTATTAAAGAGATAAGGCATTACTAAAGACATGCTACAGACAGATGATTCAATAACGGCAGAAGACAGTGCCGCGAGAAGGGATCCGTCAGGCTGTGCATTTAATGTAGGTCACCTTGCTAACGGTAAAACTATTGCGCTCACTTTTCGTAGCGGCAATCGTAAAAAAATGCTAACAATACGCGAAAAGTGATGGTCGCCCCACCAACTTCTCTCGCTATCACAGGAGCCTGGATGCGAAAATCGTTCAGGGGCGGAACTGCTGATGCGGGTTTCAAGCAAATGATGACAGAGCAAGGTAAGAAGGCTCATGACAATTACGACCATGTAGCTGATGACCCGGCCCTGCGATGTATGCTGCAAGTCCAATCCGGACATGTGGGGTACCTGGCAAGCTAGTAGAAATTCGCCAAGAAGGTCAAAGGATAGTAATTCACCACGAGTTTATGGATGTCATACGTGAAATTCATATGGATTTAAAACACCCCGACAACATATCCCCAGGTGAAATGTGGCTCTCAATTGGCCGGTTCGAAAGAGAAACCCTGGTCATAGAGTCAGTTGGATTTGAAGAAAGCGTAATATCTCCCCATGCCGCAGATTCAGGCATGCTACATAGTGAAAATTCCAAACTAGTTGGGAGGTTGATGATTAATCTTGACAACGGTGACTTGGAACTGTCATGGACGGCAGAAAATCCTAGCTACTTCAAAGGTCAACTTTCCGACAAACTTAGTTTTATCAAAACAGAACTTGAGGTGGAGTGTTATAACTGTGAATTAGAGCCGTTTGCTTGAGATTTAATCAACCGACTATCAGCCTATCTGGTTGTGAAAACCGTCATGCCGGATTTATTTCGGCATCCATGACTGCATGGATGCAGTCAGTAGAGCGACGCAGGATGCCAAAGCTGAGGAGAATAAAGCTTCGCTGTAAGCGGGCATTAACTTACTGGATTCCTGCTTTCGAAGGAATGACATGATTTCAATAAGTAAAAGGGGCATGCCCAAATAGATTCAATTGGTATTGCCGCTTTGATATATTAATGAAACATCAATAGTCGTATTTTTGAAAACAAATTGTTAGTCTGAATAATAATTATTCATAAACGAGGGCTTGTAATGCTTGAACTGTATCAAACTGCTATGTCAGTGTGTTGTCAGAAAGTCCGTTTTGTTCTGGCAAAAAAAACCTGGAATTTAGTAGCAAAATGATTGATTTAAAAGCTGGCGAACAATATTCACCTGAATACAGAAGTCTTAATCGAAATAGTATTATTCCAACACTGATCCACGATAATGAAGTGTTGATTGAATCCAGTGTGATCATTTATTACCAGGAAGAAGTTTTCCAAGACCTCATTTTAATGCCTGATTCACATCTGGAGAGGACAAAAGTTCGTTTGTGGCTACAAGAACTGGATATCAGCGACAATAAGCTTGTTGATCTCTCGATGCACTTTGTTGGTAATCCTAAACAGTGTGCCAAATTTAAGCATAGCTGCAGTTCCGGTTCTCTCTGGTATCTGGCCTCCTATCACTGAGCCATAGGATCCACCGCTTTCGTAGCGCCGGACCCTGACTTAGGTGAGTTTGATGGCCTACCACTCAATGAGGCAGGACTAAAAAAGGCGCAGCTATGAAACCAGGATGAAGACTACCTGCCAGAAAATCTATACAAACCACACTCTGCTCCCTATACCATGCGTTCGACTTTTTTATTTCAGGCCGTGCATGAAGTAGAGAAGATTACCTTAAATCTTGAATATTTTGAACAGGTTTGGGCTATTTGCATAGATTGGCGAAAACACCCACCACACACAGACATGGGTCATTCTATTGACTGGTGGGAAGGGGAGTTATTAGTTGTTGATACGGCGTGTTGATACGGCGTGTTGATACGGCGTACTTTAAAGAAGGATATATCCGACGTAACGGTGCTTCGCACAGTGATCAGGGGCATATAGTAGAACGTTTTGCCCACTTCGGTGACATCCTCATGTTAATGATCAAGTTAGAGGATCCTGTTTATTTAACTAAGCCATTTACACGCTTTATTAGTTTTCCACATCGCTCAGAGATAAAAAAACTTCGGCCTTATCCATGTGAAGATTAGCTGGATTTGACAAACATGGTAAGCAATACTGCTATCACTGAGGCCTTGGCTGCTGTACTCGGAGCTGCATTTCAGACCCATGCGCATCACTCATTTGTAGTAGACTACGATATGAAACAGGTTGCTGAACTGCAAGGTACAGTTACTAAGTTTGCCTGGCGCAATCCTCATTGTTTCCTCTTTATAGATGTCAAGTCTGCAAACGGCAAAACAGAGAACTGGCTGCTTGGTTTGAATAATACGGTTTTCGCCACTAGAGCCGGATGGCCGAAAGAAACCTTTCAGCCTGGAGATAAGGTTATCATTTCCGATAATCCAACAAGAACTGAAACAAAAAGGCTTGCTACGGTAAGTATTAAAAGGCCAACCGACGGCTTCAGTTATCAAAGATACCTATCAGTGCGGTAATTGGTGATGGAGAGGGTAGCCGCGACCTAAAACCTTATAAATAAAATGAGCTAGTGAATTAGCTTGGTATTAAGGGAATGTTAGTCAAATATTAGAACATAATGGCTTCACAGTTTGCATACTGTATTTGCTGACATTAATAGCCAGCAATGAAATATAGATGCAACATTGTAGAAAGTAATTTTCTATCTGTCATGTTATGCTGCGTCTAAGTTGTCTATTTAAAATCCTGTAATGAGGAGAATCAAAATGGTGCGAGTGCTTGGGACAGTATCACTCTGATACGTATCTTAGGTCCGCTCAGTGGCGTAGCGCAAATAGCTTTTGAGAGAACAATTGACAGTACTGGAGCGCCAAAGGTTGGAAGGTTGTGATGGTAGGCGGTAAACCCTTTTCCTGTGGACCTGTCCGCGCCCTGCAGAATACTGGAATCAAATTAGATAACGCTCCGTTCAATGGACAGATAGTCTATACGGAAGCTGGTGAGGCTGTTGATATCGGAACTCTTTTTGCAAAAAGCGAACACATATTTATAACCGGTGCTTGTTTAACGTGCGGCACATTTATAAATAGTTTTGCTGGTATTGAGACGATTGAACGCGATTACAGTAATAAGGGTATACAATTCTCGTACCACCATCGTACGCTGTCTCATTCGAAACGCAATGACTATATCCAACCATTTACGATTGAAGAGCGACTAATGCATGTCGCAGAGGCTAAAAAGCTGCTGTGCGTTAAGATCCCTTTCATTGCAGACAACATGGATGACTCAATAAAAAAAACACCTGGTGCAAGATCCCAAATCCTGCCTTTATTCTGGATTGCGAAGGTCGGGTAATGTATATGGCTGCCCGGGCAGAATCAGAGTTAGTAAGGCCGGAAATAATCAAGCTCGCAGGGCCGGTCGATAAGCCTACGACGGTTGCCGATCTAGATGTTAAAAAAGACTATAAGTTCAACCTCGACCCTGGTGATATGACGGTTTCACCAATTGATATGCCTGACTACATGTATCTACTGAAGTTTTCACCCCAAGAAAGCAGGTATCTATTCTTCGCTAAGTTGCGCTTTGAAGTCGAGTCGCAAGTATTGGAAGATAAACCAGGTAAGTTATATTTAGGTTTTCGAATGAATGCCATGTATCCCAGTAGGCTGGAATAATCTGGCTAAACCAGTTGAAGTAAAAGTTGATACACCAGAAGGGGTAACAGTAACATCAGATCTGGCTTATGGTCCTGGTCCTGATGTTGTTAAAGACAAATTTTCGCGCGAGTTTTTACTGGATATCGACTCTGACAAAGCCGCCAACAGCCATCTCAGTAACGGTAAATTACTATGCCTGTGACGATGCCAATACCCAGTGTGCACCAGTTAGCCAAAACTATCTTGTAAATCTGGAATGCAGTGCGCGTGGCGAGAGTGTCGAGCAACGTTTCTGAAAAGCGCACAGGCAAGGGGTCAATCCTAACTACAAGGTAGAAAAAACCCTACGCGATGGCAGCATCTCTTAAGAAGAGATGTACAGATGATGCCAAGCGAAGTGCTTATTTATCAAAGTGCCCGATAATATGGTTTAGTTCCGGGATCAGGATATCATCCACCGCCAGTGAACACGCCTTTGATGAGCCTGGTAGAGCGGCAATCAACTGTCGCCGGTTTCTTTTAATGCCAGCGCTAGCACGAGAAAGTACCGCAGCACTACCAACTTCTTGATAACTCAGCTGAGCAAATAAAACTGCAAAGGCAGGTAAGGGTTCATCACAGTAATCATCTACAACTTGCCAGGTAATATCCCTCCCGGTAAGACCAGTACCGCCCGTGAGAAAAATCGCACGAGCGCTATCTACCTCATCCAATGCCTTGTTAATTTCCTCAGGCTCGTCCCTGGTCCAGCTTCGACCCTTAATAACATGACCTGCAGCTTCAAGTTTTTCAGTAATCAAATCGCCACTAATATCCTCTTTTGAACCACGTGTATCAGACACAGTAATAACCCAACAATCAACTTGCTTGGGGCTTGCTTTACGATGCCCTTCAACACTCATTAGTTTACCATTACATTAGTTTCCGGGCACCCGGTGTCTACTGGCAAGAGGAGTAGAACTGCGAACAAGAATCTGAAAATGGACAGCTTAATTTACTGGAACAATAATAGTATCTACTGCGAGTTTTGCATTTTTATCTGAATGCTCTTGCCCATGGCCCGGGCATACTCATCCAGGTTTTCATAGCCCTTACCAAAGGCATACTGCACTACCTGATTGACGAGTTCCCGGGTTTCTGTCACTTCTTCGTGTGTACGTCCACAACCTTCACAATGTGTACCTTCATCAGTACATTCACCAACACATGGACTAAATTTCATGCGTCCTCCAATGATTATATTGTTAATTTATTTATATTAATAAACTTTTATAGCGGCCACCATTCTACCTGTTTAGTGCCTGGCAGAAAACCTCTATTTTTCATCAAGAATTAAGTAACCGTCTTTCTTCAGATTACACTGCTAAAAATAGACTTCTACTTATAGACTTGCTCACCGTACTTTATCGATAGCACAGCCCTGTAACAGGTATTCTAACCAACATCTATTGTTTATTATTAAAATCCAAATGAAATAAGATATCATTCTCCGAAAGTTCGTTATGCTAGGGTCACTGTAGTAAAAAAAGGTGGAGAATTACGTGCTGCACTACTTAGCTGCTGTTTTTTATTAATTAATGATCAAAGACGGCAATATCTCTTTCTCTTTCTTTGGGAGAAAAATTGATGAATGCACATCAAATAACTTTTCTTGACTTTCTTTGCCTGGTATCCAACCTCCCTCAACTCGACCATGCAACAGATTCAAGTTTTGCAACAATACTTTCATCTGCAGGCCGCTCTGAAACAGACAAGGCTTTGGGCTGAACGCGCAAATCTGAACAGGTTGTTGGTTTCCTTGACGTAAAACAGGAGGTGAACGTTATCGATGTACTGAGTTTCGGTGGATGGTATGTAGAAGTTCTGCCTGCTGCTGTTGGTCACAGTGGAAGAGTTATCGCCCAAAACTCCCTTAGATACCTGAAGACAGATCTATATAAAGATGTCGTTCAGGAAGTCAAAGAGTGGGTGGCCAGACTGAATAATGTGGAGCTTTATTTTAAGAATATACGCGATCTGAGGATTGATGGAAAAATCGATAGCGCGTTAATCGCTCCAAGACTGAGAGATGTCTATATATACGATGGTGAAGAAGTAGCCATCGGCTTGCTGGAACAGATTTATAAAGCTTTAAAACCCGGCGGTACAATTAGCGTTATCGATTATGTTGGAATAGAGGATCAGGATAATAAGAAACTACATCGCATTGAGAAAACGACTGTACGCCAACTTTTGACTAATGCTGGATTTGAATTCGAAGCTCAATCAGACCTGCTAGCCAACAGCAAGGATGACCGTCTCTCTGTTGTTGTATCTGTACTCGATCCAAGTTCATCATTAAAGCCAAATAGTGAACGAATAGATAGAATATTGATCCGTACTAGTAAGCTAGTCAGGTAAACAATAACAAAGAGCATGATTTAAGACCACAGTGACTAGCAATGTAACAGTTTCAAATAACTCCAGCTTGTTATCTATAAAATAACTTTAGTATTGAAATAAGGAATTTCCCTTGCCAATAATACTACTAGCAGATTTTCTCTACGGTCAGTAATAGAAAGGAAGTGCCCAAGTAAAACTAGTCATATCGCAATAGTCGTATTCTTACCGACTACTGCAAACTCTCATATTAACAAGAGCTATGTTTCGATCCCCATGGCATCCTGGTATGCCTGTTTTACATCATCTGACATTCCGGCCTGAAACAGATACTCAGGATGCATCGTACGATATCCCAGTTTTTTTGTGGTTGTGGATTGTATTATTTCATCCTTAGTTTGCGACTCGGTAAAAATTTCTCTGTGTTTAATCGGTAATTCAATACAGGCGTTCCTCTTTTCATCTCTTATGATCCCCATAGGCTCGCCGCCCGCTTCAACTACATCCATTGCCTTCTTAAAAGCCCGTCGCATTTTAATTATTCCACCATCACTTTTTCCCAGGTGCTCCCCGGTTCTGTCAGCAATGGTCCCTCGGACTATTCAGGCTACGAAGTCCTGACTCATAACATGACTGATAATCCAATGATCGGTAACAAGAACTTTAACAGGACCGGTCCAATAGGGAATTTCCTGTACAAATGATTCATTCTCTTTCAGTACACGCGCGTGTAACCATGTAACGCTTAGTGTATTTTCATCATCGATGGGAACTTGACACTCGATATGATCGCCAAGAAAAAAAGCATTAGGCCAGAGTGCTATAACACCAACCGTACAGTGTTCATTCTGTTCGTCAGTATCTTCTCGGATACGACGATATACATGGTCAAATTCAATTTCGTCAAATTCGACCCTAAGATTCTTTGGGCCGTAATCACCATCTTTGTCTGCAAGTTTTGCCGATTAATTGCGATGCATCCACTCAAAATGAATCGGATCGCAGGAGTTTTCCTGACACTGAAACCAGTTACACGAAACCTCTGCAAACACTATCTGCTAGAAACCATTATCCCAGGTAAACGGTTCCCAGTTAGGTGCCAGTGGTGCCGGACCTGGCTCCATGCATGGCCAGATCATACCGGCTAATTCGTCGACACGGTAAGCCTTTATATTAATCTTGTTTTTAAAATTATCATTAGGCGTCACAATATCTTCATACGGCTGTTCGAGGTAGCGACCCTCGTGATTGAATAACTATCCATGGTAATTACAACACAATCCACATACTTCGACTATTCCATATGACAAATCTGCACGGCGATGGCAACACTATCTATCTATCAAGCTCAAATTGCCTTTTCCATCCTTATATAAAACCAAATCCTTACCAAACAATCGTACAGGCTTTAAGGATTTCTCAGTTAATTTAGCAGCGACGGCGATTGGATGCTAGTAACACCGTAACAGCTTACTCATTGGAGTACCGGCTCTCCTACTCGCGTAAATCATTTGTTCTCGCTTCGACTCATCATAGTGGCAATACTTTCAACATATTTTTAACCATAGAATAGGGTGCTGCAGTAGCACAATCAACGTAATTCAAACAATTAGGAAACTACTTTCTAAGGTTGTACAGAAAATGTGTTCTTTCCATCCTGAGTTTGCTGATATCGCCATTTCACATAATCTGACAATATTTAGGTTTCATTATCCAAATAATATCTTAACCTCTATTCGGCTTTGACAAGAAATTCTATCCCAGATATTTCCAACTGCTTGCTTCCGTGCAAACTTTCCTTAGTTAAGCTAACACGTATATCCTTTTGTACGATCTGACACGACTCTTTAGATTCTATCCGTTTAATCAGTGTGATGATTTCTACTTACTCATTCAACAAAATCAGGGTGCGCAGATCATGCACAAAAGTACGGTTCTGCTCAATATCCATTTTCTTTACTCTGTTCATATATTAGAATTTTTTTACGTTTCTACGCTAAAAAATGGCTAAGAAAAAACAATGTCTATACAAAGGGTTGCTTGGATGCCTGCCTGTAGCGCTGGCATGTTTTATTTGAACACTCAATTTTCAACATTACTTTCGTACCTAATTGTGAGCACTGTTTTCAAAGCACTGTTTTCAAAGCACTGTAATAATAAGTTATCATTGGCGAGCGATCTCAAACTAACGATAGGATGGCAAGCCGTTATAAAAACTATACAAACAGTGCTTATTATATCTTTATTAACTCTCACAACATCAGGTTATGCACAAGAAGAGAAAGAAAGATTGCAAAAATGATTTGGAGTGTATTTCATCCTGGATAGCCTTATCAGATAAACAAAAAAATGACATATTTTCATATTCTGAGGGCCACAAAAATTTTTTTGACAAGTCCGAGACAGAGCTGTCATTTGTATCTGAAGCCGTTAAGATTACGAAGAAAGTTGGATTCAAAACATTAACAGAACAATCACCTATCGTGCCAGAGCTTAAATACTACGATGTAAACAGAGATTCCGTGCTGTAGTTGTAGGGGCGCATATTGATTCACCACGGCTTGAACCTAAAGCCAGGCCGCTTTATGAAAAAGAAAATTTTACCCTCTTTCAGACCTCGATCCATGGTGGCATAAAGGTTTATCAGTGGACCAATATTCCACTGGCACTAACTGGCCAGGCAGATAAAAAAGACGACTCGATAGTGCAAATAGATGTCGGTATGGATAACAAAGACCCTGTCTTCATTATCGCTGATATGTCACCACATACAGACCGAGGATACGATGTAAAACAAGTCAAAGACCAGGTCAAACACGAGAAACTGGATCCTATTGTCGGTTATATTCACGCAGCTACTGACAAAGATGTTCAGGATCAGGTTCTGCAAATACTCAAAGAAAAATACAATATAAGAAAAGCAGATCTCGCCTCAGCAAAATTAGCGCTGGTGCCGGCATTTAAATCTCGTAACGTTGGTTTTTACAGAAGTCTGGTAGCTGCCACCACCCTATGGGCAGGATGATCGTTTGGCAGCTTATGCTAGCTTAATGGTGATTACAGGCATGCCTACTTCAGCGAAAACTTAGATTGCTTATCTTATTGATAATGAAGAAGGTGGTAATGTGAACAATACTGGCACGAAGTCCGTTTACTTCACTAATTTACTGGCAAAATCACTACATGGACAAATGCAGCAGAATTATAGTAAGTATGTATCGCGAGAAGCCATCACACACTCAAAAATGATTTCGATTGATGTAAGCCACTGAATCAATCTGAAAAGCCCAAGCGGTTTCGAGACAACTAATGCACCATGCCTGGGTTGGTATCAATTTAAAAATGTATGGTCGTGGTTTCAAAGCTAATTCAGAATACACTGCAAATATCAGAAATATTCTGAATGAAAATGACATATCCCCCTGACAGACCGTAACCTACAAGGTTGGAGCACGATGCGGTGGGACAATTAGTGGTGAATTTTCACGTCTGAACATAGATGTAGTCAACTTTGGCGTGCCAGTTTTATCTATTCATACAACTTATGCGGTAAGCTCGAAAGCGGACAATAGATTTTTGTTTAACTGAGAAAATAATAATAATGAATACGATCCAAGAATATATTCGCACAGCCCTTACACGCCTCAGTCAACCTGAACAAGATTTGGTATTTGATGCAGAGAACGCACTCGCTGAAGTTATCCACTTTGCAGAAATTAAATCAAATGACAGGGTCGCCATCATTGGTAGTTCGGGGAATTATTACCTTAGCATCATCGCTAATATCATTTAGCATCATCGCTAATATCATTGCAGAAAGAGGTATGGTGTATCCCCACAATGCATCCTGGAGTATGCGTGGTCATCCCATTGTGATGGTCTATTGGTGCGATCGTATGGACGCGCTGCACCGATAAAAAATATTGAACCGATTATCACTTCAATGGAATCTATACTGTTCCCTGAACCCCTGAGCTGCATCATTATCGATCGCTTCTATCATGACGCTGTCCGGCATCCGATGAGCATGCAATGAATCAAGCAATATTCAAGGCTCTAAAACCAGGTGGCAACTATGTGATAATTGATCACCACACACGTGAAGGTGCGGGAACCACTGACTTGCAGGAACTACACCGAATCGATATTGAGACTGTTCGTTCTCAGGTTCTGGCAACCGACTTCGAATTCCAGACAGAAAGCAAGGTGCTTGTAAATTCGGAAGATCCGCATACTGTCAGTGCGTGCCGTGATATCATGACGCATACTGATCGTTTTATTCTTAAATATACGCGGCCCTGAAAATAGCTAAATCAAAAGTAGCAAGCCCAGGCGGTTATAGTATCGTCACGATTACTCGGCGAATTATCTTATTGAATTTGAGCCTTATTTGTACAATGTACTTAAATCGCTACTCTCATTAACTTTGTTGATATTTTGGAGAATAAAGGAAAGATTATCGTAATAAGTAGATTCGGTAATCAAAAAATCTGTATTGATGATGAAGATATGCCTTTAAATTATTTGATTTCTAATGAAAGTAAACAGCCATATCTAAGTTGCGACAAAAATCAAAGGGTGTTTACATCCATATTAATAGCCAATCTTTCTTGATATTTGATCTAATTAGCCCTAGATTGTCCCTTCCCATACACGGGGGATTTTAATTGACTGCCTGCTTAGTACAAGCTGTAGAAAATAAGTTAGCTTTTTAAACAAAAATATACAAATCGTATGGACTTATACGAAGACATTTTCATAGATGGCATATTCTCACATTGATAAAGATTTTACGCCGCCGGACGTGCAGGCAAAGGTAATCAGCAAGACAAAATACGCTGAAGATTTTAGAGCAGAAGTGATGCTGTTCTGTCGGCTACTAACAAGCCCTATACCGCATGCTAAAATACGAAATTTAGATACTTCAGAAGCACTAAAAGTCACCAGTGTAGTTGCAATTCTCACTGCTGATGACATACCTGCCACTCAGGGTGTCGCCACCTACCCTAGCCTGACGAATGAACCATACACTACATTGGCCAGCCTATTCTGGCTGTTGCAGCAAAATCTGAAACATTACACAGGATGTCATAGAAAAAACCAGAATGGACATGGAGAAATCACCCTACACGGTTGATCCCCTGGAAAGCCTTTTCCCCGGTGGGCCGGACGCAAGAGAAAACTCGAATGTGATCAAATCTGAACGAGATAGGACCACGTGAAGTCTTATCGATAAAGTGGACAGCTCGTGATTTTTTAGAAGCTGGTGACGATAAATGACCCATGAGCGAGGCAACACATTCCTGGACTTACGGTTGGTGATATTGATGTTGGTTTTGGAAAGACGGAGTTGGTATTGGACGAAAGCTTTGTAACTACCAATAACTCTACTCATTCAATGGAATCCATGGCATGTATGGCTTATCGGGAAAATGGGAAATGCTATGTACATGGATCACTGCAAAGTCAGAGTCTTGCGAAACCAAGTTTAGCCAGGTACTTAGTAATTGAGTCCAATGACCTAGTCTATATTGGAGAGTATTGTGATGGCGATTTTGACTCAAAAATTGATGTTTATCCACTCATGTGGCCCCGCACTGCTGATGTCGAAAAGGACAGGTCGGCCAGTGTAGTGTAGGTACGTATTAGCCGCACAGAAGAGTTTTTCAATGGTTCGGTACAAACCGGCTTTCAGGGCCGTTATTACCAAGAAAGGACGTGTGACTGCTGCTGATTTGTTTATCGTGCAGGAAAATGGCCCTTATAGTGGCTCTATAGGGCACGGCAGTGCAGCAAGGGCAGTAAGTTTGCTTTTTCAGCCTCCTGCAATGCGTTATTGAGGCTTATCAGTATCTACCAATACGACTCCAAAAGGTGCCCAGAGAGGCCTCGAACAAAATCAGATTGCTGAAGCTATAGAGTCAGTGATGAGTAAGGCTGCCTATACCTTAGGTATTGACCAAGGTGAAGATCCACAAAATTAATGCGACTCATAGTGACTCAAAATATGGCACAAGGCAGGGAGGACTCACCAGCGTCTACCGGAAAGAAGCACTGGAGAAATAAGGTGCGACAAAATTCAATTGGGAGGAGAAGAAAAAACTAAACGGCCAGAGGCGAGGCGCTAAAGTGATTGGAATTGGCATTGGCCAGGCCTGGCATTCAGCCGGCATGAATGGTTTTGACGGTCTTGTACGTATCACTGAAGATGGCAAACTACATATACACACTGGTGTTGGCAACCTGGAAACCTTTTCTCATAGTGTCGCCACACGTGTTGCGACCGAAGTACTCAAAATCAACTGGGGCAACTGTATTCTTGTACGTGGTGATAGCCGTAAAGGCCTGCCCTGGAACAGCGCACAAACCGGTAACAATACCACATTTACCGAAACCAGAACTAATTGCGTTGCTGCCATGGACGCAGTGACAAAATTGAATGGAATCGTTGCTCTTGAACTAGGTGTCTCTGCAGACGACTATGATATCGGTGATGAGAAAGTATTTTCCATAAAAGACCCCTTCACTTCTATAGGCTATGCAGATGTTGCAAAGCGAACAATCGAGCTAGGCGGCAAATACAGTGGCCAGGAAGCAGTTGGCATAATAGCTGGAACCGGTTTGATTTGCGTAGCCAAGGATAATTTGGAGAAGAAAGGGACAGCTCCGGGAATAGTTGTTGGTTTCATGGGTATTGAACTGGATACTGAGGCAGGCAAGTACGAAATCCCGGGCCGCCACAGCGTAACAGATTGCGGAACCGTTGCGCATTATATGGGCCTGGAAACCAAAATTAACGGTGGTGCCGTACATGGTATTGGTAAACAGCACTGGAAAAGACCGTCTACGACGCGCAGAACAGCTTATCGGCAAATATGGGTTTATATCAATGTTAAACTACCAGGCTCTATGGGCATCACCTTGCAAATGGACTGGAATGCAGTTGATATTGCCGATCCACAAAACCCCGTCGGTGCTCAGAAGGTGTCGAGGAACCTGTGATGGGCTGTGCCACTTCCGCACTGCTATGCGCTATTTCGAATGCACTAGGTGGACATATGTTTAATCGAGTGCCACGGTAACAGCAGATATGGTCGTAAACGTATCTAGTCAGACTCAACCATATAAACCACTACGAACTAATTCTCAGTAGTTATCCCGGTAGTGGCTTAGGTAGGGTGAGTTAGAGTTTTTAGATTATTAAATCTTCAGTCAGATTTTCAATTGCTCTAGTTTGAGCTGGTTTTGGCTTGATAAAAACATAGCCGGATTGTCGCCGAGCTTACTCCACAAACAACGAGCATGCAAAGGGATTTCTATGGCATCATCATCTTCCATATGCTCAATTTTGATGGAGTATTCTTTATCTACAGGAATTTTTTCCGCACTTGACAGCGTCATGCCCTGAGTATGCATGTTTGCCGAGTAACCTATACATTCCACGGTATCTGTATCATATACCTTTACGTTTATAATTAAACGCTTCAACTTCCGTTTTCGATTAGTGCTTCTGCTTTCATAAGCCATCCAACATATTATAAGCTTAAACTAGCTAGCGACAAATTAAATCAATGCTTGGTGCTAATATCGAGTAAAAGTTCACAATTCCAGAGAATTAGAAATTATAAATCACACGACGCATACCTGATACTACGCCCGATAAACTACTTTTAGCTTAATAAGTTCTATTGACTAGATGAGGACTTTTTCACAGCAGAATTAGCAATAACTCTGATCTTCACCTCGATTCGTTCAAGAGGATTGTCTCGTTTATCCCTTTTTTGCGCTACAATTGTATCCACAACTTCCATCCCACTTACTACCCTACCAAACAAGGTATATTGTTTATCCAAAAACCGTGCATTATCAACAACTATAAAAAATTGCGAGCCAGCACCATCTGGATCTTTAGAACGCGCCATGGAAACAGCGCCTCTTATATGGGGTTGATTGTTAAATTCTGCGGGAATCGTATAGCCGGGGTTACCTTGCCCGTATACTTCTTTATCGAGACTCTTAGTAAAAGGATCACCTCCCTGGATCATAAAACCGGGGATCACTCTGTGGAAGATCGTACCATCATAAAAACCTGACGCAGCCAATTTAAGGAAATTATTGACATGATTCGGTGCAATATTCGGTAGTAACTTTATTTCAATATTGTCAAATTTTGTTTCGATAACAACGTCCGCTTTTTGCTGTGCGTGTAAGGCGTGAGTACTGCCCACCATTATAAAAGAGATAACGATAATTAGATTTTTAATCTTGCTTAATAATTTATTTCTCATCTGTTTTTATCCTGGATCTTTAAAAAGATTTTTAATCTAAAAATGATTGTCAGTATTTTTACTAAATCTAGAACCGATATTCGAGTTATTTATCTTAATGGTGCAGAATAATGCAATTTTTATTAATTGGCGCCTGTATTAGTGGCGTGTGTATCAATTTTTTGCTGTCTTACTTGCCATCCCTTTACCCGGTAACTGTGTGCCCTGAAAAAACGATAAAGCAGTGGTATCGCTATTAACGTCAGTATTGTTGAAAAAGCAAGTATTGCTGTTGCAACTGGCCCCCATATAAGTGATTTACCTGCCAAACCGACTGCTAATGAAAAAAGTCCAGCTATGGTTGTTAATGAAGTAATTAGAATGGGTGTCACTCTCCTGCAAGCAGTGTATATCGTCGCATGCAAGAGCCCCATTCCGTCCCGCAATCGGCCACAGAGATAGGAACAATCATCGTATTGACGGAAATCTCCGCCAATGCCGTGACACCATACAGGGGTATACAGACTTAGCGGATTCGCCGTTAACAGTCGACCTAAGACAGCTCCGGTGAAGGCTAATGGCATAGTTACCAGAATCATAAATGGTTGCCAATAACTTCTGAATTGGGTACTGAGTATAATGTACATGACACCTTTACCAAATATAAATAGTTTCCAAATCTGATCCATGCTCTCCTGTATATCATCAAGCAGTCCCTCAAAGTCCAATCCAATATTGGGATAATCAGTTTTTATTCTATTCAATTCTTCTTGTATTAATTTGTTCGCTGCAATAGTATCGTTTTTGTCCTTAAAAATATCTGACTCAAGGGTTATCGAGCGGCGAAAATTGTAGTGTTTTATATCTTGCTGTCCCGTCGTATAGGTGGCGTCAACCAATTCATTCATGGAAATGGAGCGCCCGCCAGGCAAAGCCACTGGCTGTCGCAATAAATCATCTATGCTCTCCCAGTTTTTTTGTTTCGGGAGCGTTATGACTTTGACTTCTTCACCCTCGTCCTGAAAGGCAGTAACCAGTTTCCCATCTACATAGCTACGCAACAACCGATTAATATGATTTGGATCAACACCACTACGCTGCAACACATCACCCTTATATTTTAAAACCAGTTCCGGAGCGCCAGGGTGGTAATCGAGCGTGGCATTGGAAAAAATAATCTGTTGATTCCATAAAGTCCTTCAGTCGATTAGCAGCAACCAGAATATTTTCGTAATTATCGTCGCGAATTTTGATGCTTATGTCTCGCGCAGTAGGAGGTACCTCTTTCATCCTTAATAAAGATATATCTTCAACACCATCTATCTTGCCTAGAGCTGCCTCTGTCACTTCATCAACAGTTCTGGAATTACCCTGGGGAGGGTTAAGGCTAAACATTACCTGACCTATTGAATCAGAAAACAATGGTTCAATTTCAGTAAAGCGCTGTCCGGCACAAGCTACACTACCTCTTAATTCACCCTCTTCGATTTGCTCCAGCGCTATCCTTTACTATTTTTTGTATTTTCTTGCTGATTTCCTCGAGTATTGTGCCTTTTGGCATCTCCAGTCCGACATAAAATAGCCATAAGGGATCAACTTCAAAGAAATTAAATCGGATTGTACCAGAGGCTAGAAAAGTCATGAAAAGACCGAAAATAATTAAAATAGCTGCGAAGGAGCGGCCAGGATAGCGTAGGGCCTTAAGTAGTGCTCGCACATAAAATATGCGGAGCGAACGGGTAGGCCCCCTCCATGAGTAATTGCGTGCGGGATTTTTACCATAATTGACCTTTGCTGCAATCACATGGGATGATAGCATCCGATATACTTCAACCAGACTAACCAGTAGTACAATATAGTAACAGTCATTGGTATCAACTTCATAAACTCGCCCATGATGTCCTCCAGCAGCATCAACGGTAAAAAGACCGCAACGGTCGTTAGCATCGAGGTTGTGACCGGAGCAAAAACTTCCCGTAACGATTGAATAGCAGCATCCATTCCTTTCACGTCTCTTTGTAGTCGATAATATATTGATTCAACTACAACTACTGCATCATCTACCAGCACCAACAATGCAATGACCACCCTAATAATATGGTATTGTTGTGCATCATATCCATTACATACAATATGATAAAGGTTCCGTCCAGAGTAAAAGGGATCCCAATACTGGTGAGTGTTGCGATACGTGTACCTAGGAAAGTAAAGGTTACCAGTAGTACCATAACAAAACTGATAAGCGCATTGTTTTGCATCATCGATAAGGCTTCACGAGCACTGGTGGTTTGATCGTCTATCAGGTATAAACTTACACCTGTGTCACTACTCAAGGTATTTCGTTCCGCGATATAAGTATTTAGTTCATCCATCAAATCAAACACATTAGTATTTGATTTCTTGGTCGCGGTCAACATTGCTGCAGGTTTACCGTTGAAGGTAACAATTTCGCCTGCTTCCTCAGTAGAGCGATAGATATCAGCAAGACTGTCAAACTTAATCACTCCTTGCGCAGTCACGACTGGATGTTCGGAAATTGAGTCAAAGTTATTACTCGTCCCAGCAACTCTGACTATCCACTGTCACTCATCAGTAATTACATCTCCGGCTGAGATATCACGAAAATAAACACGAACAGTATCTGCCAGATCAGCAGGAGTAATTCCCAATCTCTCTAGTCACTCCGGATAGAACGCAACGTGAATTTCAGGATCAGGCATCCCAAGCTTGTTTATCCGATCAATCCCATCAATTCATTCCATGTCTTTTTCAATATTCTTGGCCTGTTTACGCAGGTTCTCATTATTACCGTTGGAAACAACAACAAGGATTGTTAAGGACAAAGAATTTGATGTTGTTACTTCAAAGACAGAAGGGTCCTCTATTTCATCAGACAATTCATCAGTGTAAGTATTTTGAACTTCACGACGTACGTCAATTAACTGTTTATCAAATTCACTTTCTCTATCATTTCAAAACGAATAAGGATCACAGAAACACCTTCCCTACTCGTGCTGTTGGTAAATATAATGTCCTTGACTGTGCTACGGATGGCATCCTCGAGAGGATCAGTAATGCGTTTTTCTATATCGGTTGCTGATGCGCCAGGAAAGGCTGTAATAATGCTTGACCCAATGAAAATTGATTTCAAGATCTTTTGCTCTTGGCATATTGGCATAGGAAATGAGCCCTAAATAAGGTTAAACTAAAAGTCAGGTTCGCAAGAACATGACTATTGAGAAACTGGCGTAACCAGTTCATAACTACTCTACTATCTGAACTGAAATGGAGCGGAATCCTGCAGGGCATAACGCCATTCAATAACTATTTTGGTATTTCCAGGCAAGTCGACACGACTGGTGCGACCAGTTCTGGTATCAGGTATGGCGTGAAAATGTGCTATCATGTCATTAGTATAAAAAAACTCTCATTTCTCCTCCTCTACTCACCGAGTAATTAGCAGGGATGTGCATTTGATTATCTTTTCAGAATAACTTACCAGCTGCGACAGGCAATGTTGACTGGTCCTTAAATAGCAGTCGCACCTCACAATTTCGCGTATCACTATTAACCTCAGAGACTATAGTTCTTAGCGTAAGAGGACAACGTATACCATCAAATTCAAAAAAATACTACCTGCTTCACTTAGTTGCCACGCATCACGATTAAATACCTGTGCTGATACCTCTCTAGTTGATCCAAATCAACTATTTCAAGCAATACGGTTCCCTCTCTGGCAAATTGTCCAACCGAGCTTGTCCTTTCAACAATCAATGCATGGAAAGGGGCTGGTTATCGAGCAATGCTCCACATCAAGCCTGGATGCTTTCAGTTGAGAGCGACTGACCTTTAATTCAGCCATCAGTACAACAAAAGCAGAACTCCGTTCATCTTTAATCTCTTCAGACACACTTTGTTTCTTTAGTAACCCTTCTGCCCTTTCAAGTTGCTTTTTTGCTGATTCAATTTGAGTCGTTAAGGATTCAACCCTTGTGTCTGTTTCAGTTTTCTCAATTGGTAATCAGAGCAATCCAAGGTTATCAGCAGTTGATCTTTCTCTGCAACATATTCGACTCGCACATGGATTTGTTCGACCCTTGCCTGTATCTGCGTGCTGAGTGTCGTATTATTTAAACTGACAACAGTGGCTGGAGCAGTTTTACCTAGGTAGATAGCGATATATGCTAGTTGTGCTATCTTTATCTTTCCCAGCGGTTCAGCACTAATAGAATGACATAAAACGAATGGCAGTTAAGATAACCAGTAACTTTTCACAAGCCTTTTTCTTCACGCATAACATCATTTCTTTACCGGTTCTCTAAGTTGATTCTATATAAACACACTATGAATAGCCCGTCCTACTCTAAAATTACTTTTTGATAGATACTGAATTCTACTTTAGTTGGGAGAAAACAAGGAGGTAAAAAATATTTTTCAGGAGAGTAAATCCCATGCACTTCAGCTATAGAATAAGTATATTCAAATCTACCAGCCAAACTATTTTCTATAAGGGCTAAACATATTTAAATACCATCCATTCGTTAGTTCATTTTTTTTGCGCCTCGCAATTCTTTGAAAAGTAAATAGCGTTTATAGTAAAAATAACTTAAATTGTATGCTTAGGTTGTACCTAATCCAACGCTGACGGTACTGCAGGTCATAGCATGATTTCTGCTGCCACTCAGTCATTATTTACAGTATGGAATAATTTTAACAAGATTATATATATATATATCTTTGTTATCCCTTTTCAAGTAAATTCCTTGAATTATGCAACATATACTTTTACTCACTTCGGCTTTGCAATAGGAAGCTATTTGCACGAACTGTTTCCCCTTCGGTAGCAGACTGATAATATAATTCGGATGACAAGTTTTGCCAATCAATAGGGCCATTTTCAAAAAAATATAGCAACCATTCTAGTATTATCGGCCGTACACCAGAGAAGTAACTAAATGCACTATCCCAGTCAGCACCGTCACCAAACAATAAATATGTTAACTAAACACGTGTCAAGTTTTCTTGTAGTTTTTTGAGTTTCACTTCAATGACTGAATATTGCATACGGATCCGTGGAATACTAGGGGAATTATTCCAGAAAAAAGCCAGACGATTTGGTTCCTTAAATACTATTAATCGAACACATTCAGCTTCACGTAAATCTTTTTCTTTTTCTGGAAAAAAGAACTTCATATAAGCCACTAGCTCTTGGTTCAATATTGACGTCTAAAGCAAAGAAACTTTTTATGCCATGTTCACTGCTCCAGGCTTCCAAGGCAGAACGGACATCGGCAGGAATATCAATTGACAACTTTATTTCTTTGCTGCCAGCACAGCACGTAGAAAAAAGCAAAAGAATAAAGGAAAATGACTATTTTAACTTCCATCTCTCATCTCCTTTTTTATCTGTCGGTAGCGGTATAGCCTCGCCAGTTTCCAGTAAGCTCTTTAAACTGGAAATAATGGCAACCCAACCTTGTACATGTTCGTAGAGTTTGCTGTCATCCACAAAATCAGTGTGTGTTACAGAAAGCTTACATACACAAGCTTCGACTTGTGTAATTTCGAAAGTCACTTTTGAAAAACCTTCTTTGGCAAACTCCTCTGCGTATAATACACGCCAGGTAATAACTAGACGGCTCGGTTTCTCTACTTCAAGAACTTTGCCCTCTACCGCAGTGGATCCGTCTGGTAAATAGAAAAAAACTGGACTATCGATGTGCCAATCTGACTCTACCCTAGTTGCATAGAAATATTGAGAGGTAAATTTCTGCTGAGTCAAGGCATCCCAAACTTTACTTGCCTCGACCTTAATGTAGATTTCATAAAAACGTTTAAGATCATTCACCTGTTTCGCCTCCTTCAAGTTGAGCTTTTAACTTATTTAAAGCAGCAGCAGGGCCTTCAGCAAACTTACTCACCCACTGCCAGTATATTCTGCGAATTGATACAGCATTAAGATAATGTCGTTTTTCTCTACCCTGTCAATCCACCACAATCAGCCCAGCTCCCTCAAGAACTTTTAAATGCTTTGAGCCAGCTTGTCGACTCATAGCCAGGTACTCAGTTAATTGGCCGAGAGTCTGGCCATCCTCGGAGTAAAGATGATCCAGCATTTGACGACGGCTCTTATCAGTCAGGGCTTTAAACGTCTTATCCATATAATTAATATTATGCAACCTTGTAGTTGTATATCAAGCTTTAAATAAAATGCTTATGCGATATCTCCTTAATCAATAATTTACTTTCTGCAAATAAAAAACTTAGTTCAACCGAAGCAATGTTATTTTTTTATAATACTTTGTCTATGTGCTGTTAGATCTTTTTGATTTTTATTATGTCCTACTAATAGTTTAGTATTGAAGTTATACTAATCGGCAGTACAGATTAGTTGATCGAATTAGTGTTTAGTTTATCTATCTACAGATAATAACAGGGGTGCGCGGAACTCGAAATTAAACGCCTTTGATCCTAATCAATATTTATTTTTTGTCCGATTCTATTATCAGAATATAGGCTTGCTTTTTAGGAGATGTCCGATGGCTGATATAAAAAAAATATTAATAGCAATAGACTTTTCCAAACAATCTGCCATCGCATTAAAGACTGGCATGGAATTAGGCGCACAATTGGAAACAGAAGTTGTAATAATACACTGCGTTCCTGTTAGCGCCGTTGCACTCCCAGTCGATGGACATCCATCCGTCAACAAAGAAGTTCTGGAAGAAGAATTGGGGAAGGCCAGAATTGAGTTATCAGCATTTTTAAGTGAAAACACGGGTAATGACGCAAATATCAACGAAAGCGTCATATGGGGGGAGCCAACGACAGAAGTAAACAAGGTAGCACAAGAGAGTGACGTTGACTTAATAGTAATGGGTACTCATGGTCGCACTGGACTGAAGCATCTGTTGATGGGAAGTGTTGCTGAAAGTGTTTTGCATCATTCTAAAGTGCCTGTGCTGTGCGTTCCTTCGCATTAAATACACATGAACAGAAGTTCCATCCTGGTTGAGACAATCGCCTGCACCAACAACGCGATGTCTCTTCCCTCTAATTAACTATTACGCACCATCTTCTGCCAGATAGTAGCTTAAGATAACGCTGGTATAAAACTTATATCAGAAGAAAATACTTGGTTTGTTCTTACTTATTACCAAGTAGATCGAATACCATTATGTCTACAATTTCCTCTTTAAGGCGATTATAAACTCTACCTTTACCCCCTCACGACTGTATTTTCAAAGATATAGTCAGAACTGTTCCTTTCTCTACGAAAATTCATTTTTAAGGCTATCATATAATTGTTGGCATTCTCTACATTTTCGCTAAATAAAGAACTTTCCTTACAATGTCCTGTCACCAACATGCCCTGATCTGTTACCCAGACAAATGAACACTCGTCAATCACACTGGTGACGTTTACCTTATGTGAAAGATTATTTCTGAAGCCGTCCACGCCGGCTTTTCCTTTATCACGTACATTAAAAGATATTTCGGCCACATAATCAGCAGTTGGTGCATCGACAAATTCGAAGCGGTGTTCTTTAAACTTCCCATTCATCGCTTCGATATAAGTTACCAACTCCATCTACAAAGGACCTTCAGGCACTTTTGCCACAACCCTGATAGTTTTAAAATTACTATTTTGTGCATTTACTTCAACAAATATTGCTAGTTATGTAAGAGCTAAAGCCAATAAAATTCTTTTAAATATCATCATATTGTCAAAAGTTTTTATGAATATGGGAACTTAATATATTTTAATGGCTGGATGAGGAAAATTTGAAAAATCTATAGAGTGATGGAATGTAGTGAGAATAATTAGTCATTCTCTATGCCGAACCCAAGCACTGCATATCAGGACTGCAGCTTCTGGGCAAAGAACAAAAGAAAAATTCTAAACCCGGATTCCCTAATGTATTTGCAATACACAGTGGCCAGAGACCACAGGGTAAGACAAAATTATTGACTAAGCAAAGATTGCTTATCCTTCAACCTCTATCCTTCTCGGTTTGACTTTTTCTGTTTTTAAAATAGTCAGCTCGAGCACTACATTCTTACTGTTAGCCTTGATACTATCTGTATCCGCTATATCCAGAAGACTAAAACGTCTGTAGAAACTACCACTGGAACGTTCAATCTGTTTGTAACCTTCTTTCTTCTTTAATAGTCAACATACCATTTTCACAAGTAACATCGATATCTTTAGGATCGACTCCCGGGATGTCCGTCAAAAATACAAAACGATTATCTTCTTCCTTAATATCTACCGATGGACTCCGCCTGCTGGTAACGATACTACCATCATCTAACAAGCTTGGGAGAACATCATCATACAGATGATTTAACTGATTATGGATTCGGTTTAACATACTTACTGGTTCATATTGGATTAATGACATGGAACACTACCCCCTTCTAACAACCAACTGTTTCATAAATAATATAGTAGCTAGGTGATAAATTTTTGCTGCTCCAGATCAAATACTCGTTAATTTTCAGATGTAACTACAAACGAAACTAGATCTCTTTTGCTAAAGTAGCTAGTGATGCGTACGCCACATTCATCCATATACCTATTCCTATTTCTATTTATGCTGATGTCTATGATGTTGGGCATTCAGTTAGGACTAATAAGCCTAAGCTTACAGAAACTAGGATTGTCAGCTCATGCGGCATTGCTACTACTGCTATTTTCCTTCATTGGCAGCTTTGTTCAACCTGTCTCTTTTACCCTGAAAACGCAAACTGGCCCAGCCTACAGAGAATCATTTCTACATGGATTGCTCAGGGGGCCGCAGATCCTTCATACCGGCTACACAATAATTACTATCAATATTGGCGGTGGCGTAATTCCACTGGGATTTACTTCTTACTTATTACTGCAGGGCCAGTTTGGGGCCGGGAGTAGTTTTAACATGTGCACTGATCGTTACCATTGTAAGTTATCTAGTAAATCGGCCAGTAACTGGTCTAGGGATCGCATGTCTGTTCTGATCGCACCATTAACTGCAGCTTCAGCAGTCCTACTTTTAGATTTCGAGCAGAGCGCCCTTCTAGCATACATCTCCGGAACTCTAGGAGTACTCATCGGAGTCGATCTATTTCATTTGCGGATATCAAACAAATGGGAACGTCAATTATCTCAATTGATGGTGCTGGAACATTTGACGGTATATTCATTTACTGGCTTTATAGCTGCTCTACTTGCCTGATAACTATGCGTCACCCGCTAATTTTTTTTCACTTATTTCCCCTTGCATAAAGCCGCATGATCTTTGTCAATCAGATATCTATTTGATGGTTTAATTTTACAACAAAATACTACTGATTGATGCAGATCAAACATAACTTGCTGAGACGAGCTATACATTAAGCATGAAGCATAAAAAATCGAGTTATGGAGAGTGCAAAAATGCAAAAACTAAAATCAGTAAACAAAGGGTAAGCAAATCAATTACATCGATTATCATCGCGCAGGCCCCACAAAACAACGATAATGAGCAAGCAAATCAGGTGAGAGCAGATTTTCTGTTATAGGACGACAGGTTCGTTTGACCTGCAAAAATGATGAATGTGAGTTGCGAGTTAGCTGTTTGAAACTAGTCGCTGTATGGAGATGTTAGACGTAAATTGAGTTCTCCAGTCAGTTTTTATAGATGCTCCACAAGCTGACAACCATACGAATAGCACACTTACCTTTTTAAGTTGCCTCAAGAGCTTGTCCTTACGCTACAGTGAGATATAAAAGGAAGTTGTGACCTTTTTGCCTAGCCACTGCTGCTTATACTCGATGCTTATTACTTGAAGGCTATGCCCAAAGATTTTCGTGGTGATAAAATGGGTCAATACCAGGACCAAGAATCACCGAGGTTAATAACAACGCAGTCTTTATATTACTACTTGGTGCCTGCTGTATTTCGCTTGCCCCTATTCTGGTTTGCCTTAGTGAAGTTGGCACCATTGCCGCAGCTTTCTACCGTATTTTGTTCTTCCTGCCAGCACTTTATCTATTGATGCGCCACGAAAACAAGAAAGATTTTAAACGTCGGCAACCTAATTGCACTAGAGATTATTGCCAACTTGCTCCAGCAGGATTGTTTTTTTACTTTTGATATGAGTCTATGGTATTGGTCCATAAAATTAACTTCCGTTGCCAACACTATGTTATTGGTTAATCTAGCATCAATATTTGTTGTTGTTTTCGGTCACTATCTCTTTGAGGAACGCTTTACCAAATCTTTTTTGTTTGGAATATGTTGCGCTTTTTTAAGTGTCTTTATTTTGCTGGGTAATAGTCTAACAATAACCAGAAGTCATCTACTGGGTGATTCATTTAACTTGTTAGCAGCATTTTTTGCTACCTATCTCATAATGGTAGCCCAGGCTGAGAAAAGAATTTACTACTGCCACCGTAATGACTTGGAGTGGTTTTGCTGCATGTTTTAGTTTGCTCGTTCTCACCTTACTATCTGGCGAAAGCCTTCATGTTGGTTCGCTGCCAGGCTGGTTGTCCCTGATAGTCTTGACTTTAGTATCCCATATACTTGACCAAAGTTTCATTACCTTTGCCCTTGCTCATGCCCACACAGCATTCAGTTCTGTAGGCTTGCTACTACAAGCCGGCCCTTGCCGCCCTACTCACCTGGGTTCTATTTAAAGAAGTACTGAGTCCTCTTCAGCTAGTTGGAGCATTTATTATATTAAGCAGAATCTATCTTGCTAGACGTGGCTCTATTTAAAACCTGGCTTAGTTATTTGATTTGACAGCATTTATTTGTTTTTTCTTTTCAGTCACTTTTTTTAATAGGCGCTGACCAAAATTTTTCGTTCCCACTTACCCTATTGTGCTAATTCGCCTCCACAAAGTGTAGCATTAAATAACACTTTAAATGTTTCAAATGGCTGCCTTCTCCATTGCGGTCTGGATCCAAGTAATATGACGTGACCCTTTCCATGTCGTACATCGACAGCAGCAGCATAACCTTACAAGTATTTTTCTCCTAACATATAGCCAGATGTTAAAGAAGAACCTTCTTCTTGATAGATTGTCAGAATTGAACCTTCAAATCCCTCATCAGTAGTGAATACAAGGCTGCGATCAACAAAGATTTTTGCATTTTCAAGCATTCCACTCATCACCGGGTGAGTCGTATCTATTTTTACATTCAGTATTGAGGTGCCGACAAAGTAATCTTTTCTCTTTAAGCCAGCGACTATGTTAGTTACCGGCAGATGTAATTGTTCAATGGCAAAACTACTGCTCTTGTTCATTGCTGTCAGCGTCCCTCACATTCGTACAAATTTATCCAGCTTTTGCACACCTTCTCTTCCGGCGCCATCAACATACTGCGGTAAGGTTGCCCCCTTGACATTACCATTTAAAGTTGTATTTAACCTGATGTCAGGCAAGATAATGACATCATATTTTTTCTTTAGCACATCACAGCGAATATGATTGTTGTATAAATTCGTAAAAGAAAAACCATAACTTTCCATTAACCACCGGGCCCAACCTTCATCCATGCTGGACGACCACGGGCGATAAAGAACGATGCATGAATTAACCGATGACTCCTTGTTGTTTTTACTTCTTGCAGCTTGCAGTACTAAATCTTCAGCCAAAGCATCCTGTTCTATCTTGGAGATACCACTAATTAGATACTGGCCAGACGAGTTTAGTTTATCTGTTTTCACGAACTGTGCTTTGCCATCTGATTGCAGCGCAGCGTTCATTGCTTTAAAGGTATTATTTTAAGCTGGATCGAACAGAAGATTGCTTCCAGACCCTGTTTGCTCGACCGGCTAGCGGGATGATGCCAGCAGCAATCGGATACGTGTTAAACCTCTGACCAGGCACACTGTCATATTGAACAACATCAGCATTCTTATCTTCAGTGGATTTTCAGTCCAATGCTTCTTACTTGACTTTATCAATAGTGTCAGACATATCTTGAGTCAATGGTTTATTCGCCGGCCAAATCAAAAGAGAACAAGGTTAGATCGAAAATCTAAATGATGATCGCACATTTAACGGAGAAGATAATTATTCTACTCGAGCCCAAATCCTCTGGAAACCAAGTGATGATTTAGAAGTATATTGGGCTGGCGATCGCTTCTTTGACGATCGTAATTTTATCGCCCGGGTTAATGACGATACACGCGACCTAAAATCTAACCTAGCCGTAAATATATTTAATGATACGGTGGATATCGATTCTCCAAGCACCAATCGGCGCGATAACTGGGATACTTCGTTAGAAATCAATAAGGATATCGGTGACTACGCTCTAGCCTCGATTACAGGATATCGTTTATCCGAGGCCGCCGACTTGTTCGATGATGACACCCAACGGCAAAAATTGTCAGATACATTTACTAATACTAAGGTCGATAATTTTTCTCAAGAACTACGTTTAGCATTGTCTGAAACAAAAAAATACAATTGGGTTCTGGGTGGCTACTATTCAGACTAGGAAATTGTGGGCAATGCAGGAACCCGTTTTTTTCAAAAAATATCCTGGCTGGATGTAATGTTCCAGTAGATTCTGGCGTATTTCGTGGTCCCTGTGGTTCACCGTTCGAAAATACAGTAAAGATAAGAGGGTTTGATGTAGATCTAAATCCAATTTGGGATTTTGATCTTGATGCCAACGGAACTTTCAATGAAGCCGGGTTTACAATGGGACAGCACAATATAATAAATGGCAACGAGGATGCTGGTTGTTACCGCCCAGATTTAATAGCATTTGGTCGCTTCCTCACCGGTGGACAAGCTGAAGATCAATGCATGTCTGGTCTCGATGCCAGGTTAATCGCAGTAGATGTGCCTGAAGCTGCCAACGTAAGAGAGTTTGGAACCTTCGATACACAAGTGTTTGCCATATTTGCTCACGGCAACTACGAAATCAGCGATAATTTCACTCTGACTGGTGGCATCCGTCACTCTTGGGAAGATAAGGATTTAGTAATGGGTCAGCGAGGAATGATCAATATTCAACGGGCTGATTTTGACACTATCAACAGTCTGTCTGATAGAGAATCTTCTTAATATGGCTTCGTTAACCTTTCACTTTACCGAGGATATTAGCAGTTACTTCAAGTTTGCCCACGATTTTAAATCCGGCGGTTTCGCGATTGATATTACCCAAGGCGAACATGTGACTGCTTGGGCGCCTCTTTTCCAGGATGGACCAGCATCACCTGCTGCGCAAGTTCTGGCAAACAACCCTGGTATGACAAAGCAAGGGCTAATTGATGCACTAACAGCTGGAGGACAAGTAGTCACGTCTGATGAAGCACCAGTAACACTGACTGTAACAGATCCAAGCCCGGTATCACAGAACATAAAATTTGGCATGGAAGAAGCTGATGTTTATGAACTCGGTTAAAAATGAATCTATTTGATAACTGGCTTCGACTAAACGTGACGGGCTTTTTCACTGAATACACAGAATATCAACAGGGAATCACCCAGCTAGCAACCGGGGTCATCACAGTTAATGTTCCAGAAACCGACATATGGGGCTTTGAGATGGACTTTGTTGCGGCGTCCTCGGATAACCTGGTGCTAAGCGGTGGTATCGGATATGCCGAAAGTGAACTTACGGAGGTCTTAGTTATTAACAATCCTCAAAATGCGCTAGTACCATTGGTAGACTCATCCGCATTTGTTGGGCAACGGTTACCAGGAACGCCGGAATGGAATGCTAATTTGGCAGCCACCTATACCTATCCCCTTACTGCTAACGGTGATCTTGTCGTGCGTGCAGATTATTCTTATACCGGTGATATCCTGCGCTCGCTACAGCAAGTAGGTTCAACTGGAGAAGCGCAGATTCTTGCGGATGAATTCCACTTGGTTAATGCCTAATGCCAGCATTGGCCATGTATCGAATACCGGTGATTGGAATGTGTTTTTCTGGACAAAAAACCTGTTTGATGAAGAATATGTACCATTTGCTCACGATAATCCGATCATTCGTGTATTCAGGCAGAATGCGTCAGATACTGGTGCGAGAGGATTTCCATGAGCAACCTTGACGCAGCAGATTGCCGGCAAGCCATTCCAATTGGGAATTAGTTTTTCTAAACGTTTTCGCTAATATTAATTCCTGGCTAGTTTTCTACCAACATTCAAAAATACCCCGACGATACATCATCCTGTGGTGTTTTTTTATTATCTTGTGTATTTGTTGGTTATTGTGATATTTCAAATTCTGTCTCAAGACCATGACAATTTACTAAGTCAAGGGGTAGGTTTCAATTCTACTACCACAATACTTACTAAATAAATTTGTGTGGCGCAACGAATTTCAACACCTATATAGCTAACCACTAATAATAAAATTCTACTCGTTTAAATTAAATAATTGGAAATAGCAGCAGAAGGCCCGGTTACTTGTTAAGGCCACTTATAGATACTGCCACCTTTCATAATAAAGCGGACATCTTCAAGCAGCTTTATGTCTATCAGTGGGCCCCCTTAAACAGCGACAATATTTGCCAGCATTCTCTTTTCTAAGCGAGTACGATCGTCTACTTCAAGTAGTTCAACCGCATTAATAGTGGCCGTTCGGATAGCATCAAGTTCCGACATACCGAAATCGTTAACATAAAGTACAAACTCTTTATTTCCATACTCCGTCGCAACATCGGTTCCAAATGTTACTTTGACACCCATTTCCACAACCATCTTCATAGTGTCGAATTTTCGCTCCAGGACATAATCAAATTTTTCCTGCATATATTTAGGCAGAGTGTCGTATTTACCGCTCGCTTTCCAGACGTTAATGCCGTTGACAGTCATTACCATAAACGTGCCCCGTTTTTTTATTTCCTGAAGGTATTTTTTGATGCGACCGAGCCGTATTCGATGAATGCTACACCAGTCCTGACTGCTTCTCCTGTACCCGGTTCATAGTGTGCATGAGCAGCGACCTTGGTATTACGCCTTGCGGCTTCCACAGTTATTGCGTGTAACTCCTCAAAAGAATATTGTTGGGATCCTATATGTTTGGAGTAACTGGTAACACCTGCTGTTGCCATCACTTTGTCCAGGTCGCATCATGTTTGATCTGGTAGCGCACGGCTTTTAGGGCTTCCGGGACACCATCTGATACACCGTGTCGATAATTATACTCATAGTTTTGAGAATATCCGGTGCTAATATCGGCATGACCATCGGTAATACTTATCATATTTCCGCCGGGAAACAATCGAGTGGCATCAATGATGCCCTCTTCACTAGTGCTTGCATGAATGGTTTTACGAAACTGATCCAGAGGTACGATTTCATAAAGCGCATTGAAATGAAAATGAACATCAATCAGCCCAGGCAACAAGGTCATTCTAGGAAACTTTAACAAGCTTGGCATCAAGCGGTTCTTCCCTGGGGTTAACAGCCTGTATCTTGTTACCTTCAATGACAATAACGGCAGGAGAAACGATTTTACCACCGACGATATCGAGCATATGGTCAGCAGTAGCAACGGTAAGTTCACTAGCAAACATTGACCAGGAGGAAAATACAGTAAAAATAATTATCATCGAAAATAGTCTATTCATGCAATATCTCTCCAAACGTGATTCAATCTCTAGATAAACTGTTTTTCATTTACTTTAATACACTATCGCATAACAATCTCAGCAAGGGTTGGCAGCAGCTATTTTGTTTTCGGTTTCATGATCAAGCATAACTGCAGTAAAGCACCAGGAAATTCCAAACTGCTGTACAGTGTTAACTTCATGGCCACGGAATTTAAGTACCTCAATTACCTCCACAGACATTGTATTTTCAACATTTATCCGATTAAATCTGGATATATGCGGATAAAAAGAAGCAAAGAAATGTAATGTCTGGAAACGTGGCTACTCGATAGCAGCGTGTAAGTTTGGGTACCAATTCGATCGAAGCTCAACGATGTTCAAAAAAGTCTGCGGGATAGTCTGTGCTGTTATGCCCCATCGATTGCAGATCGAAATTTTCAAGAATATTTAATGTCTGAAGCGGCGTCGACCCCTGACTATTAAAGGGTTGCTTGTAAACTATGTAGTCTTTGTAAGTAGTCTCGACAGGTCTCTCTACCCTGGCATAAAACTCAGCAAAATCATCCAGTTTGAAGGATGCCTTATATTTTTTCAGGAAAGCTACCATTTGTTTTGCAATATCTCCTTTATAGGGGCGATCTCGCGCTGCAATGATACCAGCTTCGCAGTCTGATGTTTTGTTTTCCTGTTCTGCATCGACCATCATCTTCAGGGTATTTGCAAGCGATATAAGTTTGATGGTCTTACCGACTGCATAAAAAGTTCCATCACTCTTCAGCCAATATTCCTGGTTTTTAGCCACCGCTTTATAAAATCGATCGTCGGACAATCATCCGAGTAGTGCGTTCTCACAAGGGAAACCCGCGCTCTGTATACTCAATAGTACGAGCCGATACTTGCTTGAAACTCATCGTTCTCCGCTTTTCTAATACAGTCAGTGCTGCGTGCAGCGCACCTGAACCACATGAGGCTCCAACTTTAAATAACTGGCGCATGCAGTTAACAACAAAGATCCAACAATTATAACTATCCAATTGACGGCTATATCTGCAGCTGCTTTATTGAACATCGCTCGTCCCTCATTTCTTTCTTTTAATTTGCTTTCTTAATCTATGCAGGTATGCAGCTATTTTTGTGGAATTAGATTATAAGCGTATTCATTTTTTAGAGACATAATAGCAATACTTGAGAAAATATAGTAAAAAGTAACGACTTAGCCTTCGTAATGTTGTTCGGGTTCATTTCTTTGATGAGGGCAAATATAGCTGGTGGTGCCGTATGCTAAGAAAAACATAGGGTTCTCAATCAAGACGTAAGTCTAATGTTGATCAAATAATGTAGGGAGTAGTTTTAAGTCTGACCGCCTCACTTTTCCTTATACCATACAATGCACTGGCCCATCATTCTTTTACAGTTGATGTTGGTCACGACAAGCCTGGAACCATTGAAGACGTCATTACCGAAGTCTGGTTTAGGAACCTGCATGTACGCTGCTACCTTGAAGTTACCGATAGAAGCGGTCAGAAAACTGTTTGGGATGCGCAGGGTTCGAGCGCTTCATTGTTAGTGCGCAAGGAATGGACAGCTGATTCTATTAAAATAGGTGACAAAGTCACCATACATAGTCACTTTGGTAAGAGTGAAACACTACTATTTGGTATTAGTAAAATAGTGATGTCTGATGACACGGTCTGACACAAAGAATGTGCCTTCTTACAAGATTCAGCGTTAATTGCAACGGGAAAATAAAATGAAAATTCAGACTCCTCTGATTTGACTTTATGCCGCTTGTTTGCTTATTACTATGCAAAATACAATGGCAGTGACAGAAATAGATTTTGCGAGAAAGTGGTTAATTGAATTAACATTAAAAGATAATAATGTGATAGGTAAACTCGAGTTAAGTAAGCAAAATAATCACTGGATTGGGCATACTGAAGAGGGTCCTGTCAAGGTAAGTATTGATGGATCAAGCATTGCATTGACCATTGACAGCCGCAACCTGGAAGGTTTTGTATTCGAAAGAAATTTGACCGGCAAACTCTTAGGGGACGAAATTACCGGCACTTACTACGTAGTTGGAACTGAAAATTCTGCAGCAAAGACAGCTTCCTGGATAGGCAGGTGCATTAAAATACCTGCTACCAAGGGTACCTCAATATTAGCGCCAAGCCTGTTGATCTTTCTGGCCTGTGGATACCTCTCTCCGGACGGGATTTTAGACAATTCGCAATGGATCTAACGCCGAAGGCACGACAATGGATCGATGAATATCAGTCGCGCACAGATCAACCAAATTTTCGTTGCGCTTCGGTTGGTATGATAGCTTTGGTCACCTGGTTGTATCCCTTCGAAGTATTGTAGAGTGATGAATGGCTTACCTTGTTCTACGAAATCGATAGTGAAGTGCGCCGGGTATACCTGAATGACAGAGATCCTCCGGAACACTATCCCCATTCGTCAATGAGCTTTTCAAAAGGGCATTAGGAAAGTAGTGACATGGTTATTAAGACTACCATACTACAGGCAAATGTTAGGGATTTTTGTGGTGAACCTATCTCCGAAAATGCCCGCATTATTGAGCGCTATAGTCTTAGTGAAGATGGAGTTTATCTAACAGATTTGACAACTATTCATGATCCCGAAAATTATAATAAACCTCCAATGTGTCGATGCCGTTGGATACGTCAACCACAAGCTGACATCTACCCATATGACTACGATCCAGATTCATTTTATCGTCAACTTTATAACCAGAGAAATATAAAAGAATACTTTCAACGCTCTGAGCAACGTTTGTAATTCATCGGCTCAATTTTTATTGATTGACGATAAACAAAGTAGAAGAGCATTCAAAAGTTTGTAATCACACGATCAACCAATGATATTGCACATGAATGTGTGCTTATGTAGTCAGGGACCAGAGTACGGAGGGGAATGATACATGAAGGTGTTATCTACGATAGTTAAAGATATAACTGAAGCTCTAATTTAGTTTTAAATATAAAACCTCAGTGTCCTTTGTGTTCTCCGTGGTTTCTTGGCTTTACTGTTTCCTAAACATGACCGGAAACCTGGTAATCCGCAATTGTAAAATCAGAACCAAAGCTAGTCGTTGACTTCATCATCCAGCTCTTTTTTACAGTTTTTGTATTGAATATTATAATTTGTAGATTGGTTCTTTACTTTATTGGAGACCTTCTTTAACCACTTTTTACTCTTCCAGCTACCACGCTTATATCCTCTCCGTCCTTCATGATACGCCAGATACTGATCGTAGGCATTCCACTTTGATATACCTAGCTGGCGCTGGCTTTGATGTGTATACCAGCCAATGAAATCAATTGCATCGCTAAACTTATCTCTATCAGCGCCTCTATTCTTTATTGATTTCATATAGTCCTGCCAGGCTGGATTTTGTGCCTGGGCATATCCGTAGGCAGAAGATCTTCTTGGCAAAGGTATCACTCCCAAAAATCGTTCTCTTTTCGGTTTGGCATTACTTACAAATCCTGACTCCTGATTCATGATAGCCATCATCAGCCAGATAGGTGTCCCCCATTTTTTATTCGCATCAACTGCATCTTTATACCAATCTATCTTTCCACGAAAAATTGAACAAAGATCATTTACGTTGTCAGGCCGATAACTACTGCAACTCACAAGCAGCAAAGTAAAAATAAAAATAATTCCTGGCTGAATATATTTCCGGTTGAAGAACTGGTAAGTTTGGTCAACTTGAAAGTTAATCGTAAATTCCTAAAGGTAGCATTTTTCCTTCTCTAGCAACGTCAACATAATATTAGATTGACACTATCATTACCATACATGGACTAACTGCTTGATGGATAATTCCGCTTTACTTCGTCGAGCTTAGTATCAGCGAAGCCCCTGCAAAATACACATTCTCTTCATATATATTTATACAGTTGCGAATTCAACATAATACATCGCTATGAACATAATACATCGCTATGGTGGAATAATAAATACATATATAATAAAAACTGCAGAACAAGTGACTATGAAGAGTAAATCAGTACTAATAGTTTTCGCAATACTAACTGCGGCAGGATGGTATTGGTTTAGTGATAACAAAACTACAGTATCGACCAGAGAAATCATAACTGAAACAGTCGACCATGGTGATATAACCAGGACGGTAGCTACATCAGGATCAGTAAGAGCGCTGGTTACTGCTGAAGTAGGTTCACAGCTATCAGGACAAATTGCAGAACTATACGCAGACTTCAATACTCCAGTTAAAAAAGACCAACTTATTGCACTAATAGATCCTCAAATATTTGAAAAATTGTGTCCAACAATCAACTGCTAACCTAAAAGCTGTTGAAGCAAATGTAGCCGTACAAAAAGCGAACATTAGCAAGGCCAAGGCTAACCTGCATCGCAATAAACTTGATTGCGAACGTCAGAAACCACTGGTTGAAAAAGGGGCTTTGGCTGAAACAAACCTGGATGCAGCGCTAGCCAGTTACGAATCGGCAAAAGCTGAACTGAAAATGGCACTGGCGCAATTGCACAATGTCGAAGTCACCCTCGAACAGCGTAAAGCAGTGCTATCATCGGTAAATATTGACCTAGAACGTACAAAGATCCTCTCCCCCATAGATGGTGTTGTTATTGAACGTAGCGTTGACATCTGACAGACAGTTGCCATAAGACTCTCTTCCACGGTTTTGTTTAAAATTGCGCAAAATCTACGTGAAATACAGTTGGAAGCTAATGTCAATGAAGCAGGTATTGGTAATGTCAGTGAAGGGAACAAAGTAACATTTGATGTGGATGCATTTCCTGATGAAAAATTCTCTGGAATTGTCAGTCAAATAAGGTTATCACCCCAGGACCTGCAAAACGTTGTTACTTATAATGAAATTATACTAGCAACCTTAAAAGATGTTTGCTCCTTCATGAACTGGCCTGTAGGGCATGCCTATTTAGTCGATCCCAATAATGAGGAGATACTTACTCCTTCTAGTCTTTGGCATATAAGTGAGAAGGAACGATTTAGTAAATTTGTGGATATACAATGGATATGTCTTTCGACCAGGGTAAGGGGCTACCGGGCCACGTTTTAGAATCCAGAGAACCGGCATGGATTATCGATTTACAGGAAGATAACAACTTTCCAAGAACAAAATTAAAGGTTGATATTGGACTACGTTCCGGATTTGGATTACCAATTTTAGCTGGTGACTGGATTGAGGGTGCCCTCGAATTCTTTTCCGAGAGCAATAATGAACCGGGTCAATCACTGTTTAATGTATTACTGCAAATAGGAATCCAAATTTGTCGTATTTTTAAACGGTGCGAAGCCGCAGAGAAGCTATACCAGAGCTGGAAGCACTATAGTTCCATCATTCATACAGCAATGGATGGTTTCTGAATAATTGACGCAGAGGGGCACTTATTAGAAGTTAATGAGGCCTATTGCATGATGAGTGGCTACAGCAAAGAGGAATTGTTAAAAATGAATATTTCCGATCTGGATACAGAAATAAAACCCAACGAAATAAGTTCTACTTTAACAAAGCTTAAGGAACAGATAGAGGACCGCTTTTAAAGGTAACACCGGCGAAAAAATAAAGAGGTTTTTGACATGGAAATAAGTACCCAGTACCTAGCAATTGATGACGGTCGCTTTAATACATTTCTCCGCGACATTGCTGATAGAAAAAGGGCAGAAGAAGATATATTGAATTGGAAATATCGTTATGAAGCTGCTGTAGCATCCACAGGTAATGTCCCTTATGGTTTGGATTCCGAAACCAATGAAGTTACCTATGGAGGTATTGTTAAAGATATATTTGGTTATGCCAAGGAAGAGATATCAGGCGATTTGTCTAAATGGATTAGGTTAATTCATGTAAATGATAGATAACTATTTGAGAAAACTATTGAACAGCTAATTTCAACTAAAAAAACCCGCTCACCTGCAATATCGAGTAAAAAGAAAAGGCGGCAGTTGTATATACGGAAGACTCGTGGCAGTTCCTGAAAGAAAGTCAGAGGAAAATTACTCGAATGATTGGTTTTATAAAAGACATAAGTAAGTATAAGGAAATCGAATATGAGATTGAGCAGGTCTATCTGAAAGAGCAAGAACTGTCCATGCGCCTGGAAAACATACACGAGGAAGAACAAAAATTAATTTTCCGAGAAATTCATGATGAATTTGGCCGGGCCCTAACTATCCTGAAGATTGATCTTGCCTGGCTAAAAGACGAACTGCCCAGTAAAGCAAGGGGCTATCAAAGAAAAATTTGAATCAATGGAATCACTTATCAATAGCAGTATCGCGATTGCCAGAACAATAGCTTCAAACTTGTGTCCTGCTATCCTGGATGATCTTGGGCTTAATGCTGCAATAGAGTGGTACTGTTCTGAAATGAAAAAATCTGAAATGAAAAAAAGAACATGGATAAGTTACCAAATTACTGGTCATGCCACAGATATTTTACAGGAAAACATTAAAATAACTTTGTTTAGAATATTCCAGGAAGCAATGACAAATATTATCAGGCACTCAAAAGCAGACAAGTTTGATGTTGAACTAAAAAGTACTGATGATAGTTTTGTAATGATTATAAAAGACAACGGTATTGGGTGATAATATTAGTGAGGATGATAGCCTGGGCATGTTAGGCATGACTGAACGTGCGTATCAATATGGTGGAAATATTGTATTCGAGAATTATAATGACGGCGGCACGCAACTTACAGTTTGTATACCAGTAAATAGAAAAGCTCAGGAAGTAGCATCAGTATGATAAACGTATTTCTTGCAGATGGTCATGCAATGATCCACGAAGGCTTAAGGTCAATTATTTCAAAAGACAAGGATATAACCGTCATTGATGAGGCTTCTGATGGGAATGAAACTTTAAGGAAAATTAGAGACTACAACATTGATGTGTTGTTCCTGAATATCTCGATGCCTGGTCCAGGTTTCCTGTAATTATTAAATCGCATAGATAAAATACAAAGACCATCGAAGCCCGGAAAGGTCCTTATATTAACCACTAATTCAGAAGAACAATATGCATTTCGAACACTGAAAGCAGGTGCTGATGGTTATCTAACGAAAGAACATTCTCCGGAAGAATTGATCAAGGCTATTCACAAACTACATAAAGGCGGTAAGTATGTAAGCCAGCACCTGACTGAAAATATTGTCGATCTGGTTATCGATAAAGATAAAACAGTTAGCGATTTACACCACAACTTATTTGACAGGGAATATCAGATAAGTTGTATGCTGGGCAAAGGAATTAGCGTAAAAGAAATTTCAACAACACTATCATTAAGTAGCAAAACCATTAGCACCTATCGGAGTCATCTATTGAAGAAAATGGGGCTAAAAATAAATGCAGACATAATACGATATGTCATTGAAAATGATTTAGACTAATTTACGAACTGCTAGGTTCTTATAAGCTTAATGAAACTCCAATTATCACCAATCAATTTAAATGTTAGATACAAAGAGAATCGCCTAGCTGCTAGAAGTATAAATAACTCGGCATAAACTCTATTCCACCTCAACTTGCAGGAAATGCCCTACAAGACACAAGAGGTTACACCTACATCCTGTGCAGATGAACGCCTATTAATTTTTTTAAATATAGTTTATGCTTGGAGGTGTGGGGCTTATTTTCACATGTTAGACAGGCAAGCCTCTTTAAATATATTTGAAACTAAATGAAATCCGTTTCTAGACGGTTTAGTGAGAAAAAATAGTATGCAAACAACATCAGTTCAGCGTGAAACACAATACGGCAACATGTTGAATATACCAACACCGGAAATTTTTGGCATGGAGTACTCCAGGGATTTTCGTGAAGCCTATGCGAATATTTCTGGTCAGTACAGTAAATATGTAATAGACATGCGGCACACTAAGGATATGAAGACTTGTGCGCTTAATATGCTGTTTCAAACGCATGAATATCTTGAGGATGATAATCCGGATATTCATTTAATAAACTGTAACCGCAAGGTCATAAGGTCATAAGGTCATAAGGTCATAAGGTCATAAGGTCATAAGGTCATAAGGTCATAAGGTCATAAGGTCATAAGGTCATAAGGTCATAAGGTCATAAGGTCATAAGGTCATAAG